>ERZ795059.27-NODE-27-length-232597-cov-16.804474_pt1 | contig 232597 bp, 177 predicted proteins | sample MGYA00375143_ERZ795059 | MGnify/ENA primary metagenome ERZ795059 (study PRJEB30188, sample SAMN05720168) | activated sludge metagenome | isolation source: Anaerobic digester | place: USA | collected 2015-01-07 ... | reverse complement strand
TGCTGAAATAGAGAAATCCGGCCTGCTGTTCCTCATCGAGAGGCTGGTCATTCAGACCGCGCGGCGAGACCACCGGGCCCTTATGGGTTCTGTTGAGATAAACAGTATAGTATTCCTGGCCGCATTCTCGGCAGAAAGCGAGAGGGAGGAGGATTTTCTCGCGATCTCCGGGCACGAACTGCTGTCCATAAAGGGTAATATGGCGGCGCTCCTCCGGCTCAAGCGAGGCATGCACGGTATCGCCGCGGCTGATAAATTGATGCAGGCGGTAGACAAACGGCGGAATGGCGCTCTCCGGCAAGGGCGTGCACCGGTTGCCGGCCAGCAGGGCCTCTTTGATCATACTGGCGCAGTGGCTGATCTCCAAGCCTGTCAGTTTGGCCAATTTCTGCGCCGCGCCTTCATCGCCGCCGATGGCGCAGGGCTTGGCGCGCACCAGCCGGCCGCTCGCTGGATCGGTGGTCACGCCAAAGGTCGATTCGAGCCAGGATGAGAGCGGCTGGCAGATGAATTGAGAACCTTCTGGCGGAAAATCCGGCTTTGCACTTGCTTGCTGAATCAGGCTGGTGCAGGCCGCTTGCTGAGAAAAATCCAACTCCGGAGTCAAGCGCTGCAGGGTTTCGCCGATCACATGTTCCGGTTTGACCTCGGCGCCGAAAAGCTGGCTGGCGACTTTTGCGACTTCGCGCTGCTGCTCCATGAACGTGCCCTCGCCCGCCAGTGTGGCTGAGGTGCCGATGCACTGCATCTGCCAGGCGCAGAGAGTTTCGCGCACGCGGCGGAGAAGCAGACTGACATCGGCGCCCTGGCGACCGCGGTAGGAGTGAAGCTCATCGAGCGCCAGAAAGTGCAGATTGCGCGCGGCGTGAATAAGTCCCCTCTCCTCGGGACGGGTGAGGATCAGCTCGAGCATCACATAGTTGGTCAGAAGAATGTCCGGGGGATTCTGGATGATCGCCTTGCGCTGGTCCTCATTTTCCTGGCCGGTGTATTTGGCGAAATGAAGGGGATATTGATCTTTTGCAAAACCCCATTGGATAAATTTTTCCAGTTCCCCGTATTGGCTGTTGGCCAGAGCGTTCATGGGATAGATAATTATAGCTTTGATGCCCTTGCCGGGGCCATTGCGCAGGACTGCATCAACGATAGGAATGATATAAGCGAGGCTTTTACCGGAGCCCGTTCCGGTGGTGAGGACGTAGGATGCGCCGGTTTTCGCGGTATCAATGGCTTGTGTCTGATGAAGGTGGAGACGAAGGGGTTTGCCCAAATCGGCGGGATCATCCTTGCGGCGAAATATTCTTTGGCAGAGCGGGTGGAGCGTGTTGTTCTGGACCAGCTCATCGATCCAGGCGCCGGGTGCGAAAGCGGGATTGAGTTGAATCAGGGATTCGGGCCAGAGTTCGCCTTCGTCAAGGACCTTGTGGACATGGTCCCCAATGCGCGGGTCCTTGATTTGAATAAAGCTTTCTACATAATCTCGATAGTCTCTGATCAGCCGTTTGCGAAAGTCGAAAACATCCATAAGCGATCCTTTTCAAGGTTCAGAAATAGTGCAGGCGATTCTTTGATCGGATCGCTATGGATAGCAAAGCAGCGGATACATGGCAGGCCCCAATTCCCATCACCAAATTTTTTCCTAGCCTAATTTAGCAAGAAATTGCAAAAAGTCAAGGTAAACGGCATGACCAATACGCCATTGTCCAGTGCAGTCAACCTCGGCAACATTCTGTCGCAGAGACATTCGCTGGGTGAGCAGGTTTATCCTACCGCTTGTCGAATGATTGCGTTTCGCAGCGTGGCTATTAATCGAGGGATTGAGGATTGGGAAGTGAAAAGCGCGATACTGGCATCAGCGCTCGTGCGGTGTGACAACTATTTTGTTGCTGTTTTTCTTACCACCAAAATCACCAGTTCGGCAAACAGGTTGGGATGAAGGCCGGAGAGCGGCCGACATTTGCCGCGGTTAAGCGGGATCTGCCTGATGATTCGAATGCCCTCCCGCCGGCACAACAGGGTGAAATCGCGGATCGTGGGCAGATGGATGTTGGGCGTGTCGTACCATTGATAGGGCAGCGTGTTGGTGACCGGCATGCGGCCCTGAAAAAACAGCTGAAAGCGCGTGCGCCAGTAGCCGAAATTGGGAACGCTGAGAATGCCGGTCTTTCCCACCCGGATCATTTCGCGCAAAATGACCAGCGGTTTGTGCACCTCCTGCAGGGTGCGGCTGAGAATGACGTAATCAAAAGATCCATCCGGGTAATCGGACAGGCCTTCGTCCAGATCCGCATGGATGACCGGCACGCCGCGGGCGACGCACTCGTAGATGTGTTCGTGGTACAGCTCGACGCCGTGGCCGTCCACCCCTTTTTCGTGAATCAGCTTGTCCAACAACTCGCCGTCGCCGCAGCCTAGATCCAGCACGCGGCTGGCCTCAGGCACCAGGTCTGCGATCAGCTGCAGGTCAACGCGCAGACGGCAGGGAGGGGTCATCGCGCCGATTCCTCCTGGTAGACGTGTCCGATGAAATCTGCGATGATTTTCATCATCTGCGGATTTTCGATCAAAAAGGCGTCGTGGCCATAGGACGAGGGGATTTCGCAAAAAGTCACATTCTTGTGATTGATTTTCAACGCGCGGACGATCTCCTTGGCCTGGGCCGTGGTGTAAAGCCAGTCTGAGGAAAAAGACAGAACCAGGAAGCGGGCGCTCACATGCGCGAACGCCTTTTCCACTGTTCCAAAATCACGCTGCAGATCAAAATAATCGATGGCTTTGGTGATGTAAAGATAGCTGTTGGCGTCAAACCGTTTGATAAAGCTTTCGCCCTGATACTGCAAATAGCTCTCCACCTCAAAGTCGGTGCGAAAGTCGAATCCATAGGCCTCTTTTTGCCGCAAACGTCTGCCGAACTTTTGCCGCATGGATTCCTCACTCAGATAGGTGATGTGCGCCAGCATGCGGGCCACGGCCAGCCCTTTCACCGGCCTGCGCCCCTGCGAGGAATATTGGCCTTCGCACCAATCCGCGTCTGCATAGATGGCCTGGCGGCCCACCTCGTCAAAGGCGATGCCCTGCGCGTTCTGCCGGCAGGTGGTGGCAATGGGGATCGCGCAGGCCACCCGTTGAGGAAATTCGATGGCCCATTCCAGAGCTTGCATACCGCCCATGGACCCGCCGACCACGCAGAGCAACCTTTCGATGCCCAGGTGATCCATCAGCCGGGCCTGAGCGCGCACCATATCGCCGACGGTGATCACCGGGAAATCCAGGTTGTAGGGTTTGCCGGTGTGCGGATTCAGACTGGTGGGGCCGGAAGAGCCTTTGCAGCCGCCGAGGACGTTGGAGCAGATGACGAAATAGCGATCGGTGTCAAAAGGCCGGCCCGGCCCTACCATGTAATCCCACCAGCCGGGTTTTTTATCCGCCGCTGAATGCCGGCCGGCTACGTGTGCATCGCCGGACAGGGCGTGAGCGATGAGAACGGCGTTGGAGGCACGGTCGTTGAGCTCGCCATAGGTCTCATAGGCCAGGGTGATGGGGCCGAACCGGCCGCCGCTGTCCAACGGCATTTCCTGCGGCGGTTCGGCAAAGGTGAAAAAGTGCGGTTTTACGATGCCGACTGAATTATTGTTCATTTTTATGGTCGCATGATAGACAAACGATGGTCCCCGGCAGGGACGTTGTCGAAAGCATAGACGGGTGATTCGTTTTGCACAGCAGCCTGAACGCCGCTTCGGTTTGCGCCGCCAGCCGGAGGCGGCATAGTCCGGCCCACGCGGATTCAGCAACGCCGGCTTTAAGCCGGTGCATCCCCCAATCCTTGGAACAGAGCAGTGGATAAATAGCGTTCACCGGAGTCCGGCAGAATAACCACAATGGTTTTGCTTTTGAATTCCGCCTGCTGCCCCAGCCGCACAGCGGCGGCGACCGCGGCGCCGCAGGAGATGCCCGAAAGAATGCCCTCCTCTTTGGCCAAGCGTCGCGCCATTTCAAAAGCCTCCTCGTCGCTTACGGTCTCCACCCGGTCCACCAAATCGAGGTCCAGGGTGGCGGGCAGAAAGCCTGCTCCGATTCCCTGAATTTTATGGGCGCCGGGCGCAAGAGGTTGACCGGTGCGTTTTTGTGTGAGGATCGGGCTGGCCGCCGGTTCCACGGCCACGGACAGGATCGGTTTTTTTCGCTTGATGTAACGCGAAACGCCGCTGATGGTTCCTCCGGTGCCGACCCCGGCCACCAGCACATCGATGGCGCCGCCGCTGTCCTGCCAGATCTCCGGTCCGGTGGTGGTTTCATGAATCTGCGGGTTGGCTGGATTCTTGAATTGCTGAAGCAGCACATAGTGCTTGGGGTCGTCGGCATAGAGTTCCTCCGCTCGGGCCACTGCGGCGGCCATGCCGCCGGCGCCCGGAGTCAGGATCAGACGGGCGCCCAGGGCATATAGAATCCGACGGCGTTCAAGGCTCATGGTCTCAGGCATGGTCAGCGTCAGTCGGTAGCCGCGGGCTGCGGCTACCATCGCCAGCGCAATGCCGGTGTTGCCGCTGGTGGGCTCTACCAGTTCCCGACCGGCCTTGAGGATGCCGCGCTGCTCCGCATCCCAAACCATGGCCGCGCCGACCCGGCATTTCACCGAATAGCCCGGATTCCGCCCTTCGATCTTGGCGAGGATCATCGCGCCGCTGTTGCCGATCACCCGGTTCAACTTCACCAGAGGCGTGCGGCCGATGGAATAACTGTTGTCGTTAAAAAACGCAGGCATACTCATTCTCGTGAAAGCGGTTGATCTCAGAGGCTCTGCAGCGCTTGCTGCAAGTCCCACAGAATATCGTCAATGCTCTCCAGGCCGATGGACAGGCGCACCAACTCGGGGGTAACGCCGCCCTGTGCTTTTTGTTCATCCGACAACTGCGAATGGGTGGTGCTGGACGGGTGAATGGCCAGACTCTTGGCGTCGCCCACATTGGCCAGATGCGAAAACAGCTGCAATCGGTTGATGAACTCGATACCCGCTGGATGGCCGCCCTTGATGCCAAACACCACCATGGCGCCGTACCCTTTGGAAAGATATTTTTTTGCCACCGCGTGGGTCGGATCCAAGGGCAGACCCGGATAGCGAACCCACTGCACCTTGGGGTGCTGGTGCAAAAACTCCGCCACCGCCTGAGCGTTGGCACAATGGCGCTCCATGCGCAGAGGCAGCGTTTCGATGCCCTGGAGAAACAGCCAGGCGTTATCCGGCGACAGACACGCGCCCAGATTGCGCAACGGCACCAGGCGCAACCGCATAATGAACGCCAGATGATTCAACTCGCCTAGATCGTGCGCATAGCGTAAACCGTGATAGCTGGGATCCGGCTCGTTGAACAGCTTGAATTTCGCATCGGTCCAGTCGAATTGACCCCCGTCTACGACCAAGCCGCCGATGGCCGTGCCATGGCCGCCCAGCCATTTGGTCAACGAATGGCAGACGATGTCGGCGCCGTAATCAAGCGGCCGCAGCAGATAGGGCGTGGTAAACGTAGAGTCCACCACCAGCGGCAGATGATATCTTTGCGCCACCGCCGCCACCGCCTCCAGGTCGGTGACGGCCAACCCCGGATTGCCGATGGTCTCGACAAACAATAGTCGGGTTTTTTCCGTGATCGCTTTTTCAAAATTTTGCGGCTGAGTGGGATCGACGAACCGCGTTTGGATGCCGAACTGTGGCAACACGGCGTCGAACATGGTATAGGTGCCGCCGTAGAGATTGCGGGCGGCAACGATCTCGTCGCCGGCAGCGCAGAGGTTGATCACGGTGTTATGGATGGCGGAGGTGCCTGAGGCAAAAGCCAGAGCAGCGGCGCCGTTCTCCAGAGCCGCCATGCGCCGTTCCAGCACTTCCTGAGTGGGATTGCCCATTCGAGTGTAGATGAATCCCGTTTCCTTGAGAGCAAAGAGATTGGCGGCATGTTCCGCGCTCTTGAATACATAGGAACTGGTGCGGTGCAGAGCGACGCTCCGACTAAGGGTGTCCGAATCCGGAGTCTGGCCCGCATGCAGCGCCAGGGTGGCGAAATCAAATCGTCGATCAGACATAACCTGCTCCTGCCCAAAATGGATGAAAGTTAGCGGTGGGTTTTTCGCTTTTGCAGCTGCAGCGTTCGCTGCATCAAGTGGCTGAAGGTGACCTGATCGACGATTTCTGTGATCGCGTCGGTCACCTTCAGCCAGATCTCGCGAAAAGCGCAACACTCTTCTTCGCCGCACGAACCATCGTGATGGCGGCGGCTGCACGAGATGGGCTCGATGGGTCCTTCCAGCAGACGCAACACCCGGCCCACGGTGATCTGGTCCGGCGCTAAGCGCAGTCGAAAGCCGCCGCCCAGGCCCCGCTTGCTTTCGACCAGTCCGGCGCCTTTTAGCACCAGCATGATCTGCTCCAGATATTTGACCGGTATATTCTGCCGTTGCGCGATATCGTTGATAGGAACGATCTCGCTGCCGGCATAGCGGAAACAGAGGTCCAGTATAGCCTTTAGGGCATAATCGCCCTTGTAGGTAATTTTCATAGGCCTCTAAATAAAATTAATATGACTATATTACTTATGTTTTAAATCAGATGCAAGCCTTTTTTTCGGCGATCGGGCGTAGGGCTTTGCCAAAGCCAGGTTGCAGCGGCGAGGAGGCTGGGTGCGATGCGCTTCGGCTATGATTGAAAAAGAAAATAGATTTGTAAGAGAAAATTGTGTATGTTATAGTCATCGGACTATCAGTGGGAGAGGCAGTATGGATGGAATGATTCGTGCTCCACGCGGCAACCGCTTGAGCTGCAAGGGCTGGGTGCAGGAAGCAGCCCTGCGCATGCTGATGAACAACCTTGATCCAGAGGTCGCCGAGCGTCCGCAGGAGCTCATCGTCTATGGCGGCACCGGCAAGGCGGCGCGGAATTGGGAGTGTTATCAGGCCATTGTTGATTCGCTGAAAAGGCTTGAGAACGATGAGACCCTTTTGATTCAGTCCGGCAAACCGGTGGCGATATTCACAACGCACGAGCTTGCGCCGCGGATTTTGATCTCCAACGCCCTGTTGGTGCCCCGATGGGCGACGTGGGATGAATTCCGTCGGCTTGAGGCGTTGGGCCTGACCATGTACGGTCAGATGACCGCGGGCAGTTGGATTTATATCGGCAGCCAGGGGATTCTGCAGGGCACTTTTGAAACCTTTGCCGCTTGTGCGGATAAATATTATAAAGGCTCGTTGCACGGCCGGTTTATTCTCACCGCGGGTTTGGGCGGCATGGGCGGCGCTCAGCCTTTGGCAGCGACCATGAACGGCGCAGTGTGTCTGTGCGTCGAAGTGGATCGTCAGCGCATAGAACGCAGGCTGCAGACCCGCTATCTCGATCGTCTGTGCACCGAGTTGGACGAAGCCTTGGAGCTGGTGCAAGAAGCAAAGGCGCAGGAACGGCCGCTCTCCATCGGGCTGTTGGGCAATGCCGCTGAGGTGTTGCCCGAGATCGTCCGTCGCGGCATTCTTCCCGATGTGGTAACGGATCAAACCTCTGCTCATGATGTTCTCAACGGTTATGTGCCGCACGGCATTTTATATGAGGAAGCGTTGCGTCTGCGGCATACAGATCCGGAGCGTTATAAACGCATGGCGCGGCAATCCATCGTCCGCCATGTTCAGGCCATGCTGGAGCTTAAGGCTCGCGGCGCGGTGGTGTTCGATTACGGCAACAACATCCGCGGCGAAGCGCTGGCCAATGGGGAAACGCGGGCGTTCGACATACCCGGCTTTGTGCCCGAATTCATTCGGCCGCTGTTCTGTCTGGGCAAGGGACCGTTCCGCTGGGTTGCACTCAGCGGCGACGCAGAGGATATTCTGGCGACCGACGCGGCCCTGCTCAAGGCCTATCCGGAAAATCCGGCGCTCAACCGTTGGATCAGCAGAGCGCAACAGCAGGTGGCGTTTCAGGGCTTGCCCGCGCGCATATGCTGGTTGGGATACGGCGAACGGAGCCGTGTGGGCAGGCTCTTTAACGATCTGGTGGCATCCGGCGAGGTTAAAGCGCCGCTGGTGATCGGCCGGGATCATCTGGATGCCGGCTCAGTGGCTTCGCCTTATCGCGAGACCGAGGCCATGGCCGACGGCAGTGATGCCATCGCGGATTGGCCGATCCTGAATGCGCTCCTCAATGCGGTGTCCGGCGCCGGCTGGGTTTCGCTGCATCATGGCGGCGGCGTGGGCATCGGTTATTCGCTTCATGCCGGCATGGTGGTGGCGGCGGACGGCAGCGCGGAGGCGGCGAAGCGGCTGCAGCGCGTGTTGACCACGGATCCGGGGATGGGCATAGTCCGTCATGCGGATGCCGGGTATCCGGCCGCTATCCGCGCGGCAAGGACCATGGCCATCGATATGCCGATGCTGAGAGACTGAAGAACTCGAACCGCTGCTCTGGCCTGCGCCATAGAAGAGAGGTGGGCTTCTGCGTTGCGTCAACCTGTACGGCAACCGCAACCGCGCAGGGATGATGCAAAACTCCGGTTTCTCACAACAGTGATATGAACAAATTCGAGTATCAACCCAGCGACAGAACCGATGGGCCATCTATTCATCAGAAATGCGCGACAGGTGGTCACCGCCCTGCAACAGCCGGCGCGGGGGCCGGATATGAGCAGAGTGAAGGTGTATGAACGGACTTCGCTCTATGTGCGGGATGGAATCATTCGCGCTATGGGCGCTTTGGCGGATGTGGAAAAAGAGATTTCCGGTCAGCCGCAGGTGGTTGACGCTGAGAAGCAGGTGGTGCTCCCAGGACTGGTGGACAGCCACACCCATTTGGTTTTCGCCGGCACCCGGGAAGAGGAGTTTTGCCTGCGCAACGCCGGATTGAGCTATCAGGAGGCGGCCGGCAGGGCCGGCGGCATCCTCAGCACGGTCGCGGCCACGCGTCGAGCCAGCCGCGAGGAATTGGTGGAGATCGGTTCCCGCTATCTGGCGCTGGCCCTGCGGCATGGCACCACCTCTATGGAGATCAAGAGCGGCTATGGGCTGGATGAGGAACAGGAGATCAAACTGCTGCAGGTCATTCACGATCTCGATCGAATGCAACCGATCCAACTGGTGCCGACCTATCTGGGCGCCCATGCGATTCCACCCGGCAAAACCGCAGCGCAGTATACGGACGAAGTGATCGCGCTGCTGCCGCGCATCGCCGGCTTGGCGCGATTCTGCGATGTGTTCTGTGAGCAGGGCTATTTCACTCTAGAGCAGACAGAACGGATTTTTCATCAGGCCCTGCACTGCGGATTGAAATTGCGCCTGCACGCCGATCAGCTCAGCGCCAACGGCGGAGTATCTTTGGCGGCGTCCATGGGCGCAGCCTCTGTGGACCATCTCGAGCAGATCAGCCGGACAGAGATCGCCCTGTTGGGATCATCGAACACCTGCGCCACGTTATTGCCCGGGGTCTCTCTGTTTCTCAGATACGGCTATCCTCCCGGCCGCTCCCTGATCGATCACGGCGCCATCGTCGCGTTGGCGAGCAATTTCAATCCCGGCAGCTGCATGTGTTTGAACCTGCAACTGATGATGTCGCTGGCCTGCACGCAGATGGCCTTCAGCCCGGAGGAGGCGATCAACGCGGTGACGGTAAACGCCGCTTATAGTCTAGGCCTGGAGCGTACAGGTCTGATCGCCGCCGGCGCTATGGCGGATTTGGTGCTGATGGATCTGGCTGACTACCGTTTGGCGCCGTATTTCTTTGGAATCAATCACGCCCGCATGGTGATCAAGAGAGGCCGGATCGTGTGGGCGAACGTGTGAGTCGGCGGGCCGGCGGAGCAATCGATTCAAGGTGCAGCGTGGAAGATCAGAAGCGATACTATTCTTTTGCCCGTTTTTTATTGCAGCGCTACGGCGAGCGGGTGAGCAAAATATCCGTGGATGCCGGATGGACCTGTCCCAACCGTGACGGCCGATGCGGCGTCGAGGGATGCCTGTTCTGCCGGGTCGACAGTTTTTCCAGGATGGAGTCCCTGCAGCAAATCCCGGTGGCGCAACAGGTGGAAAGCGGCGTGCAGCGCGGCCGGCAAAAAGGGGTGAACAAATTTATCGTCTATTTTCAGGCTTCCACCAACACCTATGCGCCGGTCACGGCTCTGCGGTCGGTGTTTTTGCAGGCGGCGTCGTTTCCCGATGTGGTCGGCGTGTCTATCGCTACGCGGCCTGATTGTCTCGGTGAAGAGCTGATGCCGTTGTTGACCGAGTTGGCGGAAAGGGTGGATGTTTGGATTGAAGTGGGTTTGCAGAGCGTACATGACCGTACGCTGCAGCTGGTACGGCGCGGCCACACCTACGCCGATTTTGAACAGGCGGTGCAACGGTTGTCGCATTTGCCCGTGCGTGTGTGCGTCCACCTGATGTTGGGATTGCCCGGTGAAGATCATGCGATGATGATGGAGACCGCGGAGCGGTTGGCGCAACTGCCGGTGCACGAACTCAAACTGCACCCCATGCTGGTGTTGAAGGACACAGCGGCGGAACGGCTCTATCGCCAAAGCGCTTATCGTGCGCTCGAGTTGGACGAGTATGTGGAGCTCTTGATCGATTTTTTACAAAGGACCCCTGCGGACCGGGTGCTGCAGCGCGTGACCGCGGAAGCGCCGGCGGAGCTGCTGATCGCACCGTTGTGGCCGCTGCATAAAGCCAGGGTGCACAGCGCGCTGCAGCGAGAAATGGAGCGTCGGAACGCCCGCCAGGGCCGGCTGTGCGTCTAATTGACCATCTCGTAGCGCTCTTTAAACTCGCGAACGCCCTGGGTGATCGCTTTGGCGATCGCCCGCTGGGTTGCTTTATCCTTCAATCGCTTTTCATCCTGACGGTTGGAGGCGAACCCGGTTTCGATTAAAAGATTGGGCATGGAAGCGCCATAAAGCACGTAAAAGCCCGCCTGGCGCACGCCGATGCTATGCGCGCGGGGCAGGTGAGAGAGCTGTTTGTCCACCAGATCGGCGAAATCCTGGCTCTCTTTGTTAAATGAATTGCTGGCATTCGCAGCCAGAATGAACGCCGCGTCAGAGAGACCGGCGTATTTTTTTTTGCTGTCCTCATACTCGATCACCGAGTTTTCATATTGGGCGACGCGACGCGCCTCATCGGTTTTGGCCGGTCCCATAAAATAGACGGTGTGTCCGTGCAGGTTCTTGTTGGGATTAGAGTCCACATGCAGGCTGATGAACAGCTTGCCGTTTTTACGGTTGGCGAACTGGGTGCGCTCCTGCAACGGCACAAAGACATCCGCATCCCGCGTCAGCAGCACCTTGATTTTCAGCTGCCGTTCCAGTTCGGCTTTGAGTTCTTTGGCGATGGCGAGGGTCAGGTGTTTTTCATAATAGCCGCTCACGCCGATGGTCCCCGGATCCTTGCCGCCGTGCCCCGGATCGATGATCACCAGATCGATCTTCCATTTCTCCCGTTCCCGGGTCAACTCGGCCAGCAGATTCGCGGGCACTTGTTCCAGGGTGCGCAGAGAAATGATGATTTCAAAGGGCTGCTCCTGCAGACGGATGTTTTTCTCTTTGATGGTGCGGTTGAGGCGGAATCCGAAACGGGCGGTGTCTTTGGAGAGTTGAACCTTCATGGTCTGCGTTACAATGCTGCTCTTACCCTCGATCTGCAGGGCAGCGGCGTTTTCGATCTCTCCTGCGTAGACATCCACATAGAACCAGCCATTGGATTCCGAGGTATAGATATTGGATAACGGCACGCTCTCGCTCAACCGCAGACGAATCAATACGCCATTCTGTTTGTCCTCTATGGTCAGTCCCTGCACCTGGGCGTGGTAGGTGGAGACGGCCATCTCCTGACGCTCCGGATGATAGGCCAGGGGAAAGGGCAAAGCGTCCTGAATGCAGGGCAAGAGAAAAAGAACCGGCGCATAGAACCGTCCGTTCAGATAAAGGACCGACACGGGCATTTGCCGGATCTCTTCATCCACGCGGATGAATGGATTCAACGCCAGGATATGAATGGTTTTGCGGGATTTTATTTGAAACGTTTTCAGCAGCGTGTTCTGCGTATAGGGCAGGTCGAGGGTTTGCGCAAAATCAGCCAGGGAGATAAAATCATAACCTCCGGCGCGAATGGCGTTGAGACCGGCCAGGCGCTCACCGGTGGTCTGATGAATGAGGACGATCTCATCAGCCGGGCTGAGGCTGACCATGAGAAACAGCAGGCAAACGCCGGGACGGATCAGAATCTTTGTTCTACGTGTCATTCGAAAGTCGTTCCGCCGCTTTTTTTAAAATCGATTTTTCTTCTTCCGTCAGATTGGCATAGCCCACCTGGTTGATCTTGTCCAACAGCTCGTCCACTTGTCTGCGTTGCGCGGTCAAGTGTTTCTCCCGCTGTTTTTGTTTTCCCATCCGCCGCCACTGCCTCCTTTTACGATGTTCGAACAGGAAGGCGTGCACGACGGCGCCGCCGCGCAGAAGAAGCAGTCCGGCCAAGCCGCCGCCGAGGTGCGCGAGATGGGCCACCCCTTCGGCGGCGCCGGTGATCTGACTTTGGATGCCGGCGATCAGGGAGATCGCCATGAAAATCGCCGCCAGGTATTTAGCCTTTAGATGCACCGGCAGAATGAAAAACAGCAGCAGGGTTATCTCGCGCTCGGGATAGAGGAGCGCAAAGGCGACCAGCACGCCGTAGATTGCGCCGGATGCGCCAAGGACCGGATTTGTGCTCTGCGCGTTAAAGAACAGGTGAAACAATGCGGCGCAGATGCCGGTGATCAAATAAAATCCCAAGAAGCGTTTTTCGCCAAGGCTGCGCTCCACGTCGCTGCCGAACATCCACAGGGTGAACAGATTGAAGAGAAGGTGCAACAGAGATCCGTGCAGAAACATATAAGTGATCAACTGCCACAACGCACCGTCATGGAAAACCTGATCGGGCCACAATGCCAGTCGGCCTTCGATCAACCCCTGACCGGAGGTGAGCACCTGCAGCAGATACACCGCGCCGTTGATGAGCAGCAGTGTGCGTACCATGGGCGATAAAACAGGTCCGAATCCCGAATAAATGCGTTGAGTGTTCATGACGGTTCTGGTATAAAAAAAACGTCCTCGAGAGGACGTCTGCTATCTGAAGCCGAGGGCAAGGACCTCAGAGCAAATTGATCAGAATGCCGACGCGCGCCCCCAGGCCGGAAAGATCCACCCGTTCCTCGATCGGCAATCCCTCCACGGATTTGGTGACCTCGCGGCTGACCCGCCCGCGGGTGTAAGTGAGCCCAATGGTCAATGTCGATTCGCTGCCGACTTCATAAAAGATGCCGAACCCGGCCTGCCAAGTCATGCCGCCGAAATTACGCGTTTCGTTGGTTCCTTTTTCATAATTTTTTTCGCGGCTCCAGAGAAACGAATAACCCACTCCGCCGCGCAGCATATAGCCGATGTATCTGCCGAGCGGGATTTTTGCATTCACCTCCACCAGCAGAGGCAGAATGATGCGACTGTATTCCATCTCGGTCATATACGTTTTGGTGGTCATGCCGTTGGCGGTCTCCAGAGCGACTCGAGTCTCTTCAGCATAGGAGGTATGGAACACATCAAAGCTGAGGCCGAGGCTGACCGATTCATCGATCGAAGTGCCCCAGCTGCCGCCCAGGAATAAACCGCTCTTGGTGTCCTTGGGATTCATGTATCCGGCATGGACTCCGATCATGCTGCCGGAAATGGGAGAATAGCTGGGTCCGCTGCGGCGCGTTTTCTTGTAATCCAGCGAAGGATATCCCCCATCGCTCTGCGGAAGGACGAGGTCGGTCCAGCCGAGGATCAAGGCACAGCCTATGAATGCATATTTAAATTTCATGATCCCTCCGTTCTGGGGCAAAACTGGATAAACTCAATGATTATATTAGAAAATGCTGTCATCAAATGCAAGGGAATTTTGTTCGCATTTTAAAAAGGGGCAGGGTTCAGACATCGATGGGAATTATAGAGTAGAGTCAAATCCAGGGTCGTCACCAAGCCGTCCAGATTCACATCAGCGGCGCAATAGCCCTCCTGCGCGGTCAAGGCTGCCTGATACCAGATCTCATAGTCGTGCTGATCGATCCGGCTGTCCTGATCGAGATCGCCGGCCCAGAGGCCGAAGACTCCGGGCGCCAGTTCCACCGTACTGTTTTCGCCGGCAAGCGCGTGGCCGACCGATGCATCGAAAAAGGTTGTATCCCCGGCGGTCAGGGTAAGCGGAGCGGCGCTTTGCACCATCAGGTGGTTGCGATGGTGAAGCGACAGGCGATAGCCGCCTGCCGGCAGTTCCCATTCACTCTCGCCGGACCAGGGATTGATCAGCATCCCGTCCGGCCGCACCAAGGCGCTCCGGTTCAACACCGGCAGGGTGTCAGAAGCGGCGGTCAGTTGCAGCAGGACCCAGTCCACGGATTCGTCCGGCAGGCGGTTGAGGCGGAGCGGGTCCGCTGAATAGGGACTACTCGTATCCAGTGCGCTGCTCTCCTGCAGGCGGCGGGACATCCGCCCGGTGGCGCTGTCAAAAGCGCCTTGCAGAAACAGCCGCACTCGAAGCATGGCCGGCCGTTCAGCCGGAACCGCGCCGGTGCAGCACAACGAAAACGGTTGCTGTCCGTTCTGCAGGGCGCCCTTGTGGGAGATGGACAGGGTGTACAGACCGGCCTCGGGCTGTTGGATGAATATTTGTTCAACATTGTCGCGATGATTGTCCTGCTGCACCGCGGCAGCGGCCGGTAAATCCGGATTCAAGGCCCAGGGATAAAACACCCGTGCATCCCGTTGTCGCAGCAGACGGAGATCGAGATCATTGACCAACATGGCGGAAAGACAATCCAATGACCTGAGACAGGGCGTGCCGGCTGGATCGGTCCACGCCAGGGTGCATTTCAGCGGCGATTTACCATCGGAGCGCAGCTGTATCCGCAGGGGTTCTTGCTGCAGCAGCGTCTCTTCGAGGATCGAATTCGGCAACGTTTGGTCTTGAAAGATCAGGCGGCTGGCCTCATAGCTGTTGAGCAAGCCCCAGCCAAAACAGTAATCGGGGCCTGGGTCCGGTCCGCACTCGTCCGCAGTATGAACCGCGATCGCCTTCAATGTGGCGGAACGCAGATAACGGCCGGTGAGCTTTCGGTGCAGCTGCTGCAGCAGGGCCAGCGAGCCGGCGGCAGACGGCGTGGACATGGAGGTGCCGCTGAGTACAGCATAATGAGTGGGGCTGATGTTGGAAGTAGAATACAGGTCAGAGCCGTTGGCCACCAGATCCGGTTTGATGCGTCCGTCATCTGTCGGACCCCAAGCGCTGAATTCGGTCATCAGCACACCGCTGGGCTGTTCATAGCCCTTCGGCAGGTCTCGCACAGCGCCGATGGTCAGGCCGTTTTTGCACAGCGCAGGCCCGGTGATGCAGTCGTAATCGCCGTCTGGTTTGCGGTAGCTGGTGTCCAGCGTCCAGCCGTAGACGCCGCGCGCCCAGTAGGCCTCGCCGCTCACCGGTCCTTCGTCGTCGCGGTCATTGCCCGCAGCGATCACCATCAAAAAGTACGGGGCGTTAAAGGCGATGTGATCGCGCTGACGGCAGCTTTCATCGTAAAAGCCGAAAAGAAAATCCTCCTCTGCGCTGACCTCCGGCGTTCCGAGCCAGGCCCATTTCCCATCGCCTCTGTAATTAGGCGCCCAGCCTGCCAGATAGCCATAGCAAAAGGTCGACAGCAGCATGCCCGATGCAGCAGCCAGGGCCATCTCTGAAACATCGTTGTTCCAATCATAGGCATCCAGCTCGGCGTTGGGCGCCATGCCCTTGGCACTGAGCTCCCTCCCTGAAGCGATCAGCGTGCCGGCAATGTGGGTTCCGTGCAGCCCGATCAGCGGCGGTGTGTCCTTTTGCCATGCCCTGCCTATATACTCTTGATGCTGGAGCAAAATGCCGCTGCCGTCCCAGAGTCCGATGACGATGCCGCTGCCATCCAGCGACGCACCGCTGCTGCCGCCTGGCCACAGCTTTTGCGTGCTCACGGTCTGCGCAGCCTGTTGGTTCATGTCCACATAGTACACCGGCGTGCTCTGCCAGATGCGCTGAACCTGAAAAAAGCGCGCCCCTGCGAGCGTGCCCGCAGTTTCCCATCCCTTGAGTTGGAGATAGGTTTCCGCCATGCGGCGATCCTGCACCGCTTTGATGCCGGAGCGGCCGGCGAGGTCGGTCAACTCACGCACGTTGGTCTCGGCTATTATTTGAGCAATGCCGGCTCGAGTGCAGATGAGCAGGGCCCAGAGCACAAACTTTTTCATGCTTAAAAAACTCTCCCTCCTTGGCGCAGTGGAGAGTCAACAAAAATTATACCATTGATACGGATAAAGACAGGAGCACGCGGAGCAACATAATTTATAACAATATGTTTTTCAGAAGGATGGAAGTCAAGTTGGCGGACGCAGCCGCCTGCCGATAGCAGGGCAGGCAAAGGTGTCCTGAAAATGCGACACCTGTCAAACGAATTAGATCAGCCGGTGGGCTGTTTACACAGTTTCATATTCTACCGGCTGTCGGATTGTGGGCCGGCCCTCAGGGGTAGCCCCAAAAGGATTCGGAGAAAATTCTTTCCTTGTTCACGCCCCCACCCTGCAGCTGCGCAGTCAGATCTGTAACCAGCCCCGGCGGTCCGCACAGATAGAAGGCATAGGCATCCAATTCGGTGAGGTGGGCCTGTAGCAACTCCATTCCCAGGATACGGCGTTCACCACGCCATGCTGCATCCGGTTCGTCATTGAGGGTCGGAATATAGGCGAAAAAGCTTTGCCCTGCGAGTCCGATGAAGAGATCGTGATAAGCGGCGGAGTCGAGGCTGCGGTTGGCGTAAAAGAGATGCGCCTCGACGCTGAGGGCTTTGTGATGGAGATCCTGCACCATACTGCGAAACGGAGTGATGCCGATGCCGCCGGCGAGAAAAACCAGTGCAGGGAACCGTTCATCACGGACCAGGGCTCCCATGGGGCCATGGACCTCCAATTCCGTGTTCAGCGGCAGGTCGAGGAGCGTTTTTTTAAATCCACTGCCGGTCATGCGGGTGGCGATCAGCCAGTCGGCCTCGTGTGGCGCTGAGGCGAGGGTGAAGGTGCGCTGCGGGCCTTTGGGATCTTCATGGAGCAGACGGGGCAGTTTCACTGTGATGTGTTGTCCTGCCTGGTGAACGGTATCGGCGGGTTTGGCCAGGGTGAACTCCCAGGTGCCGCGGCAGAGCTCTTTTTTATTCAGCAGAAGGGTTTTCATCTTTTCTTTCTCCGATTTTTCTTCGTCGGCCCGAGTTTTCCGATGAGGGTGAAATCGATCAGACGTTCATTTCGATTGATCCGGCTGATAGCGATGCGCACCGGGTCACCGAGCCGATAGACGGTTCCCCGGCGCTCGCCGGTCAGTTGGGCTTTTTTCGCTTCATAAATGTAATAGTCGTCTTTTAAATCCGAAATATGGACCAGCCCGTCGATCAGAAAATCCGGCAGAGTGACGAAGAGGCCAAAGCCCACGATGCGGGAGATGAAACCCGAGTACTCTTCACCGATATGCGCTTCAAGAAATTCCAGTTGTTTCATTTTAATAGAGGCGCGCTCCGCCTCTTGAGCGCGGATTTCGTTTTCGCTGGCCAGCTGGCACTGCCGTTCTAAATCTGATCGATGGACCGGCTGTTCCGGATTTGTCTGATAGAGGTGCAGCAGCCGGTGCACCATCAGATCCGGATAGCGGCGGATGGGCGAGGTAAAGTGGGTGTAATGGGTATAGGCCAGTCCGAAATGGCCGACATTGGCGGTGGTGTACTTGGCTTTGGTCATGGTGCGCAGCAGGGCGTTCTGCAGCACCGTAGCCGCCGGATGCGCCCCGAACTGTTCGGACAGGCGCTGGAAATAGTGCGGAGTCACCCGTTTCGGCGGCTGCATTTCGACGCCGAACACTTTTGCCAGCGTCATCAGTTCTTCCACATCGGCGCGGCTGGGTTTGTCGTGCACCCGGTAGACAAAGGGCGGTTGCTGATCGAATTTTTCCGCCAGTTCCTCTCCCACAAATCGAGCGACGGCGACATTGGCCAGCAGCATGAACTCTTCGATAAGCCGGTGGGTATCCAGCCGTTCCCGTTTTTGCAGCTTGACCGGTTTGCCCTGTTCGTCGAGAACGACCTTGATCTCCAGGCTGTCAAAGTCGACCGCGCCCCGTTTTTTTCTCGCAGCGATCAGATTTTTTGACAGCGATCGCATGTCGCGCAGAACGTCGCTGAACGGGCTGGCCAGCCGGCCGTCGAGTACCTGCTGCGCTTCTTCATAGGAAAAGCGTTTGCGGCTGCGGATTACGCTGCGGTCAAAGGAGTGGGAGAGCACTTCACCCTGGCGGGTGACCTGCATGCGCACGGAGAAGCAGAGTTTGTCGTCACCGGGCGTGAGGCTGCACAGTTTGTTGGAGAGCCGTTCCGGAAGCATGGGGATCACGCGGTCCACCAGATAGATGGAGGTGCCGCGTTGCTGCGCCTCGCGATCGATGATGGAACCCTGCTGCACATAATAACCGACATCCGCGATATGCACGCCCAGCAGCCAGTTGCCGTTTTCCATCGCCTCCAGGGATACGGCATCATCAAAGTCTTTGGCATCCGCCGGATCGATGGTGAAGGTGACGGTATTGCGCAGGTCCACCCTGCGGGCTATCTCTGCAGCAGGGAGAACCTCGGAAAGTTCTTCCGCCGCTTGAGTGACCTCTGCGGAGAAGGTGGTCTCCAGGTCAAAGCCGTGGACGATGGAGGCGACGTCCACGCCGGGATCCTCCGGATGGCCGAGGATCTCGACGATCTGTCCCAGGGGATTCAGCTGATCGTGTTCCCACGCTTCGATGGCGACGACCAGCTTTTGACCATCCACCAGTTCAGCGGTGTCGGTCGGACTGAGCAGAATGTCCTTTTGCAGTTTGATATCGTCCGGCACCACGTAGGCATAGCGTCGCGCTCGATGAAAGGTGCCGACGATCTTGGTGCGGCCGCGCTTGACCACTTGCAGAACCCGGCCTTCGGGGTGTTCGCCCATTTTGCCGGCCAGCAGACGCACACGGACGGTGTCCTTGTGCAGAGCGTGCCCCATGTTTTTGGAACTGATGAAAACTTCCTGCTCGTCCTCGAGGCGAACGAATCCATAGCCTTGCGAATTGACGCGCAGTTCGCCGGTAACCTCGGCAGCCGGCGCCGCCAGAGCGTATTGATTCTGGCGCAGCTTGATAATCTCGCCGGCGCGCACCAGGTCGCGCAGCTGTTTGTGCAGAGCTACGCGCTCTTTTTTCGCCACCTGCAGCGTGCGTTCGATATCCTGAACCTTGAAGGTGAGCCGCGGGTGATCTTGAAACAGCGGCAGCACGCGGGCTGACCAGTCGCCAGCCGTAGAGGAGAATTTTTTTTCATCTGATTTCATGTTGGGATTGCCTTTTTTCAAAGGAGCAATGGGGCGGTGTGTTGGGGAGTGATGCGCCGGATCATCCCCAAGGGCTCACCGCCCTGGTTTGATGGCATCGTCTGATAAAAAACTAACGCAGGCAGGGAAAGGTCTCGAGCGGCCGGCCTGAATCAAGCAAGCGGGCAGGCTATCCATTGGTTGTCGGATAAAAGCCCGCTTTATACGCCTGCCCATTCGCGCATACGGGCGACCAGCTCACGGGCCAGCTCATAGCCCTCTTTTTTCTTGGCGTTGAGGTTGTCGGCGTTCACGTCCGTCATCCGCAGTTGCACATGAAAGCGCAGGCATTGCGACGTTCCCGACGGTCTCACGGTCAGATAGTTCAGCTCGTCTTGGAAGAAGAAACGGATGCCCTCATCGGGAAAACCGTTGTAATAGCCTAGGGAGGGGTACAGCCGCCAGCGGTGGTTGGCGTCGTATTTACCGGTCCGGTAGGCTTCGACGGACCGGACTGCATAGTGCTTGGCCAGGACCAGCCGTTCTCCCTTTCGACAGGCTTTGGCTAGTTCTTCCACTTTTTCCAGCACCTGGATCTTTTTCGACAGGCCGGCAGGGCCTTCAAACTGACCCCAATAGGGCTCCGGCTCATAATAGTTGATGAACAGGCCGATATCCTTGTCCAAATAGATCTTTTCGTCCAGCAGCTCGATGAACGAGCGATCGATGGATTTGGCGTAGGCCAGCACCTCGGCGAGCAGGATCGCTGCAAAGGTTCCGTCTTTATCGCGCACATGGCCGCCTTTGCCCCACACCTCGCCGGGTTGCGGCTTGGGCCCCAGGATGCTAAAGCCGTTGCTCTGCTCCAGGGTGGCCAAGTTGTACGCTCGCGGATATCTGTCCATATCCGCGGCGCTGAACAGTACCGGGTGCGCCTGGCCTTTGAACAGCTTTTTGCCCAAGTAGGGGGTGAGGTCGTTTTTGTTTTTCACTTTAACGACCGGCGTCTGCCGCCAGCGGTCGAGCAGCTTTTCGATCTTTTTGCCGCTCCACACCATATTGACCGAATTGGCCAGAAAGCCGAATCCCACCCAGGTTTTGATCACGCCCAGGCCGTGCTTTTTCGCCAGCAGGGTGATCGAGTCCGAGGTGATGTGCGACAGGGAGATGAATTTAGTGTCTGCGCCCGGAAACACGCCGTCGTTGAGTTGTGCTTCTTTGAACAGGCGATACCAGAGCAGCAGGGTCCAGGCGTTGTCGGCGTCCAGCAGGTGCCAGCTGTAGTCGTCTCTGCTCACATAGTTGGGCAGGGCTTTTTTCAGAGCGCTGTGGAGGTGTTTCGATTTTTTGTTGATATGGCGGTAGGTGGCGATCTGCTTCGGCGGCACCTTGACGATGAAGCCCGCCCGGTCCGCGTCCGGATCGGTGCCGATGATCATGTCCACTGTTTGAAACGCCTCGACGCCGTATTCCTGCTTGAATTCATGCACTGCCACCTCTGCGGCGATGGGATCGCCGGGATCCGGCTGCTGTTCCAGAGCAAAGCAGGGGAAGCGGCCGTCCAAGGAGTTCAATTTACTGATAACTTGAAGGTTGTGAAAGTTGAAATGGTGCAGCAGCTCCGGCACTGCGATGCGGCCGGCGCCGTGGTACGCGGCAAATCCGAGCCGTGCTTTCGGCGCGTATCGTGTGACCATCTCGGGATCGAGGAGGAAACTGTTGATGTGCTCGCGGTGGGCGTGGTGGATGTCGATCAGATCCTTTTCGCGTCCATAATAATTTCGCTGGTTGAGAGGCGTGGATCCGCCGATGAAGGTCAACCGGGATGCATGCCGGGTGATGTCGAAATCGATTTTGATGTTGTTGAAATCCACTTTGGAGATGAATTTATAAAAAATGACGTCGCGTTCTTTTTTCTCGAACTGAGCGCCGGTCTTGGCGGACAATTTGTAGCCGTTGTAGCGGCGGTCGTTGTGGCTGGCGGAGATGAGGATGCCGAAATCAGCCCCGAGATAGGGGATGGCGAAGGTCAGCTCCGGATAGGGGCAGGCTTCGTCGAAGAGATAGACCTGGATGCCTGCGGTGAGAAAAATCTTGGCGATCAGCTCGGCAAAGGCCTGGCCCTGAATGCGGCTGTCGTAACCGATCACCATTTTATGCAGACCGTGCTGTGCAGCGTATTGGGCCACGCCGGTGGATTTAATCATCAATACGATGTCGTTGATGGTGTTGGGGCCTTTGAGAATGGGCGCCTGAATGCCGTCCTGATATAATCTCTCCAATTCTGATTCGTCGTCTTTGGCGGCGAACGCCGCTACCCCGCGGATGCCGCCGGTGCCGAAGGCGATGTCGTCGATAAACGCATCGATGATACGAGCCCATTGTTTCTGTTGAATCGCGCGGATGATCCCCTCGCGCGTCCCCGGCGAAAGACGGTGGACCTGTTCGTCCAGCAACCATTTCTCCAGGTTTTTCGGCACTTTTTTCTCCGCACTGATGAGGATCTCCGGCCGGATTTTCTTTTTATTCTTGCTTAAATAGGTGGAGATCCCACGTCTCGCTTGCTCCAGATAGGCGAGGATTTCTTTTTCGTCCAAGGCCGATTTCATTCTACCGGTTCCTCTCAAGAGTAAAATATAATGGAAAACGAATGGGGTTATCTCTGTTCGATGATCGCCAGGCGCTGACGGCCGGCCAGATCGGGAAACAGATCGGCCTGGGGAAAGAGGTGAAGAATCTCTTCCGCCTGGTCCGCTCCGATCTCGAGAAAAGCCCGACCACCCGGGTTCAGCCATTGGCGCAGCCGGCGTTGAATGGCGCGATACCCGTCCAGTCCATCCGTTCCAGCGAGCAGCGCCTCCGGGGGTTCAAAGTTTTTAATCTCCTTCGGCAGCCGTTCATAGTCGCTCTGACGGATATACGGCGGATTGGCGGCAACGATGTCAAAGGCGGCGGTAAACGGCGACGTGGGGCTGGTGAAATCCCAGGATATAAATTCGATGCGGTCCGTTACGCCGTTGCGCCGGGCGTTGGCCTGTGCCAATTCCAGGGCTTTGGCCGATCGGTCGATGGCGACGATTTGCGCCTGCGGCAGATGCACGGCCAGGCTGATCGCGATGCAGCCGGAACCTGTGCCCAGATCCAGAATCCGGCAGCCGGCGGAGGGGCGGGCGAATTCGATCACCTTTTCCACCAGCAGCTCGGTTTCCGGCCTGGGGATCAGCACGCCCGGGCCCACCAGAAAAGATAAAGAAAAAAATTCGCTTTCGCCAACAATATATTGCAGGGGTTCGTGGGTCAGACGTCTTTGCAGCAGGCGTTTAAAGGCGGTCAGTTCGTCGGCGGAAAGAGGCCGGTCAAATTGAAGGTAGAGATCGACGCGGCGCCAGTTGAGCACATGGCATAACAGGCGTTCTGCGGTCAGACGGGCGTGGTCGAATTTCTTCTCTTGCAGATAACCGGCGGTCCATTTCAACAGGTCGATGACTGTCCAGCGCCGTCTCTCTTCTGCCATACCGTCACTTTCAGGCGTGCGGTTATTGTTTCATTGCTTCCAGCCGCTCCGCACGTTCAGTGAGCTGCAGCTGTTCGATAAATTCATCGATCTTGCCCTGCAGCACCTGATCCAGCTGGTAGAGGGTCAGACCGATCCGGTGGTCGGTCACCCGATTTTGCGGATAATTGTAGGTGCGAATTTTTGCGCTGCGGTCGCCGGTGCTGACCATGGAACGGCGTTGTGCCGTGAGTTTGGCGCGCTCCTCTTCCATGGCTTTGTCGTACAAGCGGGCGCGCAAAACCTTGAGCGCTTTGGCTTTGTTCTTGTGCTGTGATTTTTCGTCCTGGCATGAGACCACCATGCCCGTGGGCAAGTGGGTCACCCGCACCGCTGAATCGGTGGTATTGACGCTCTGTCCGCCGGGTCCGGACGAGCGAAAGACGTCGATGCGCAGGTCGTTGGGATCGATGTCGACGTCGATCTCCTTCGCCTCGGGCAGCACGGCCACGGTGGCGGCAGAGGTGTGAATGCGGCCGTTGGCCTCTGTGGCCGGCACGCGCTGCACTCGGTGCACGCCGCCTTCAAATTTGATCTTGCCGAACACGTCCTTGCCGGTGAGGGAAAAGATCACCTCGCGAAAGCCGCCGATCCCCTGGGCATTGGAGGAGAGCACCTCCAATTTCCAGCCGTTTTTTTCGGCAAAATGCTGATACATGCGGAACAGATCGCCGGCAAAGAGGCCGGCCTCATCGCCGCCGGTGCCGGCGCGGATTTCCACCACCGCGTTGCGGCTGTCCTGCGGGTCCTTGGGAATCAGCATGGTTTTCAGCTGTTCTTCCACCAGGGCGATTTTCGTCTCCAGCTCCGCCATCTCGCTCTTGGCCAACTCCAGCAGATCCGAATCTGTTTCGTTTTGAATAATGGCTTTATCGTTCTCCAGATCGGAGCGCCATTTTTTATAGTCGCTGTAAAGCTGAACGGTTTCGGCTAAATCGGCGGCCTCTTTGGCCAGATCGCGGAACAGCGCCGGCTTGTTCATGGTCTCCGGATCGCTGAGCTTTTGCGTCAGCTCCTGATGCCGTTGCACGATTTTTTCCAGTTGTTCGATCAAAGCGTATCCTTACAATTTACCCACCGGGAGAGCTCAGGAAACCAGCACCACTTTAGACGGCCCCACGGCCGGATCCTGTCCAAGGGCGCATTTCAGCGCCACCATCGCCACCTCCAGTTGCTGATCGTCCGGCTCTACCGTGGTGATCCTTTGCAGCCACAGACCGGGCAGAAGAAACAGGCGGAAAAACCGGTACCGGTAAGCTTTGGCGGACAGCTTGATCAATTCATAGGAAAGGCCGCCGATCAGCGGAACAAAGGCCAGGCGCACGAGCCGCTCAGCGACGGTCTCCGGTTTGCCGAGGAACATGAACACCAGGATGGAGACCACCATGACGATGAGCAGAAAACTGGTGCCGCAGCGCGGGTGCAGTGTAGTGAACGGCCGCGCGCTGTCCACCACCAGCTCTTTCTGGTTCTCGTAGGCGAAAATAGATTTATGTTCAGCCCCATGGTACTCGAATACGCGGCGGATCTCTTTCCAGCGCGAAATGAGATAGAGATAGGCAAGAAAAAAGACCATGCGGATGAGGCCGTCCACCAGGTTGAACCAAAAGCCGGAGTCAAAGCCGAACAGCCCGGTAAGGAGCAACGGCAGGTAGAAAAAAAACGCGATGCCCAGCGCCAGGGCAAAGACCACCGTCAGAGCCGTTTCGATTTTATCGCGCCGTTTGTTCCGCGGCTTGTCCGCTGCGCCGTTTTTCTGTTTTTCTGCTTCCATGGCGATATCGCTGGAAAAGGTGAGCGCCTTCATGCCCACGTACATGGTCTCGATAAGAAGAATGGCGCCGCGCAGGATGGGTATGTTGAGCCATTTGATCCGTTTGGTGATGGGCTGGAAGGAGTCGTTTTTCAGAACGATCTCGCCATCCGGCCGGCGCACAGCGATGGCGATGCCGTTGGGGCCGCGCATCATCACGCCTTCGATCACTGCCTGACCGCCCACCGCCAGACTTTCTTCTTGCATGGTTGTTCCTTGTCTGTGTCTGTCTTGCACACTGTATCGGGGAAAGTCCGCGGCCGCTGCGGCCCGGATTTCCTGTAGTTAAAAAAAAACGGAATAAACCGCGTCCGGCGCCGGGCGCATTTATTCCGTTCCGTATAGAAAGCGAAAGCTAAGCCTTGGGTTCCGCGGCCGCCTGTTTGCCGTATTTCTTGCGGAATTTTTCCACCCGACCGGCGGTGTCGATGAATTTCTGCTTGCCGGTGAAAAACGGATGGCAGCTGGAACAAATTTCCAAATGCAGATCACCGGTCGTGGAGCGCGTTTTGAACGTGGCGCCGCACGCACAGGTGATGGTGCTGACATTATAAGTGGGATGAATGCCCGGTTTCACAATAAACCTCCTTTAAGAGCAGAGCTATTTCTTGCAATATTAAAGATACGCACTTTTTTCCATATTTGCAAGAAAAACTTACATGCTCATCGATTCGAGAAAGCTTTTGTTGGACCGAGTGCCGTGGATCTTGTTGAGCAGGAACTCCATGGCCTCCACGGTGTTCAGTTCAGCCAGCAGCTTGCGCAGGACCCAAACCCGGTTGAGCTCTTTTTCGTCGAGCAGCAGCTCTTCCTTGCGGGTGCTGGAGCGGTTGACGTCGATGGCCGGGTAGATGCGGCGATCCGATAGCCGGCGATCTAGAACCAGCTCCATGTTGCCCGTACCTTTAAATTCTTCAAAAATAACCTCATCCATCCGGCTGCCCGTATCGATCAACGCGGTGGCGATGATGGTCAGGCTGCCGCCCTCTTCGATATTGCGCGCTGCGCCGAAGAACCGCTTCGGCCGGTGCAGGGCATTGGCATCCACACCGCCGGAGAGGATCTTGCCGGAATGCGGCACCACGGCGTTATGGGCGCGCGCCAGACGGGTGATGCTGTCCAGCAGGATGCAGACATCCTGTCCATATTCGGTCAATCGTTTCGCCTTTTCCAGCACCATATCCGAAACCTGAACGTGACGCTCGGCCGGTTCGTCGAACGTCGAGCTGATCACCTCGGCCTTGACCGACCGCTCCATGTCGGTCACCTCTTCCGGCCGCTCATCGATCAACAGTACGATCAGCTTGACCTCGGGATGGTTGGTGGTGATGGCGTTGGCGATTTTCTGCAGCAGCATGGTTTTACCGGTCTTGGGCTGCGCCACGATCAGACCGCGCTGGCCTTTGCCCAGGGGGGTGAGCAGGTTCATGATGCGCATGGATAGTTCGGTGCTGGTGGTTTCCAGGTTGAAGCGTTGGTTGGGATAGAGCGGCGTCAGGTTGTCGAAGAGGATTTTGGATTTGGCTTCTTCGGGGTTCTCAAAATTGACGGCCTCCACTTTCAGCAGGGCGAAGAACCTTTCGTTCTCCTTGGGCGGCCGAATCTGACCGGAGACGGTGTCGCCGGTGCGCAATCCGAAGCGTTTGATCTGCGAAGGCGAGACATAGATGTCGTCCGGTCCGGGCAGATAGTTAAAATCGGGCGAGCGAAGAAACCCATAGCCATCCGGCAGAACTTCAAGCACCCCCTCGGCAAAGATCAAGCCTTCCTTCTTGGTTTGTTCTTCCAGGATTTTAAAGATCAATTCTGATTTACGCAAACCGGTGCAGCCGGAAACGCCTAAATCCTGCGCAAGCTGGTTGAGCTCGGCAATTTTTTTGCCTTTTAATTCTGCGATGTCCATGAGAATCCTCTTTGATGGTTGGAGTTGAAAAAAATGTTGTCCTATGCGTTAGCTGGCGGACGAGAAGGTTTGAAAGCCCCTATCCTACTGATCGAACGATGGTGTATGACTGATGAACCCAAAGGGGAGAGATGTGCCTGCGCCGCGCTGTGATTGATGCAGACGGCGTTGGCCTGCCCTCCGGTGGGCTGGGCGGCATCTCGAATGATCACATTAGAGTGGTTCAGGCAAGAGCGCGTTGTCAGCGGATGACCTGTTCCGTTTTTTTGTCGAAAAAGTGAGCTCTATTCATATCGATATGCACAGCGAAATTGGAAAAAACCGCTGGCAGGGTGGTCGCCGACATTCGGGCTACGAGGGTGTCGGCGCCGGCAGTGAGATAGATGAACGTCTCATTGCCCATGGGTTCGACGACATCGACCTTGCAGGTCAGAGTGCAGACGCCGGCGGCGCCCGCTGCTGCCGCAAGATCCTCCGGTCGAATGCCCATGATCACCGGCTGACCGATATAGGTAGCCAGTGCTTGTTGGTGTCCGCCTTCAGGCACAGGCAAGGTCCAGTAGGTGGTCTTGAAGCACAGCCCGTTTTCCCTGATCAGCTCGCCGTCGATGAAATTCATCGCCGGGCTGCCGATAAAGCCGGCGACAAATTTGTTTTGCGGCCGATGGTAGAGATTGAGCGGTGTATCGATCTGCTGAATGCGGCCATCGCGCATGACCACGATGCGGTCGCCCATGGTCATGGCTTCCACTTGGTCATGGGTGACATAAATCATAGTGGTTTCCAATCTGGAGTGCAGCTTGGAGATCTCGGTGCGCATTTGAATGCGCAGTTTGGCATCCAGATTGGAAAGGGGTTCATCAAAAAGAAAAACCTGTGGCTTGCGCACAATCGCTCGGCCGACCGCCACGCGTTGCCGCTGGCCGCCGGAGAGCGCCTTGGGTTTGCGCTGCAACAGGCCGCTGATGCTCAAAATCTCCGCCGCTTCGCGTACCCGCGTGTCGATCTCCTGTTTGGGATACTTGCGCAGCTTGAGACCGAACGCCATGTTCTCATAAACCGTCATATGGGGATACAGCGCATAGTTCTGAAAAACCATGGCGATATCCCGATCTTTAGGAGCAACCTGATTGACGACTTTATCGCCGATTTTGATTTCGCCGGAGGTGATCTCTTCCAGGCCGGCTATCATGCGCAGGGTGGTCGATTTGCCGCAGCCCGAGGGACCCACGAGAACGACAAATTCTTTATCCTTGATAAAAACATCCACTGCGTCCACAGCTTTGACGCTGTTATCAAAGAGCTTGCTCACTTGCTTCAGTTCAACGCTTGCCAAGAAACGCTCCAGTCCAATAGGTTGTGATGGTCAGCATCTCGAACGCAGTTATACATGGAGAAGGTTATGGAGTGTTTAAGAGGCTTTGCAGGAACACGTGTGATAGAATTTATCAATTAATTTTTATTTTGTCAAGCGTTTTGTTGCGGACAGCGCCTCGGCCGCCAGGAAATGGGAGCCCAGGATGCAGATCATTTCGTTCGCACCGGTCTGGCTCCGGGCGCCGGCTACCGCCTCAGCCACGGAGCCGCAGCTTTGCGCCGGTGCGGCGCTGATCAGAGCGGCCAGCTGGTCAGCAGGCAGAGCCCGAGAGGAGGCGGGGGATACGGCGAAAACCCGCTGCAGCCGTTTCGGCAGCCAGCGCACCATGGCAGTGTAATCTTTGTCTTTAAGCACGCCCAGTACCAGGTTGACCCGTTTTTCGGGATAAAAATGGTCGATCATCCAGCGAAATCGACGGAATCCCGAGAGGTTGTGGCCGACATCGAGGATCGTCAGAGGGGAGTCGCATAAGCGCTGAAACCGGCCCGGCCATTGCACCTCTCTCAGGCCGCGGATCACAGCCGTCGGATCCATTTGTAGGCTCAGGCACGCCTGTGCCGCCACACAGGCATTGGCCACCTGATGCGGCCCGGCCAGGGGCAGGGTCAGGTCCAGCGTTTTTCCGGACGCGGTCAGAGTGAAATAAGAGCCAATGGGCGTCATCATCAAGCTGGAGACGCGGCAGTTCCGGCGCGCTGGAATGATGCCGCCTTTTGCATAGATGACCCGGGATGCGGCCGGCGGCAGCGGTCCAGCCACACAGGGCGTGCCGGGCTTGATGATTCCGGCCTTCTCTGCCGCGATCTCTTCCAGCGTCCGCCCGAGATGATCAGTGTGGTCGAAATCGATCTGAGTGATCACGGTGAGCAGCGGCTGCAGTATGTTGGTGGCATCCAGCCTGCCGCCCAACCCCACTTCGATCACCGCCGCATCGACCCGTTGGCGTTGAAAGTGGACAAACGCCATGGCGGTCAGCGCTTCAAAAAAAGTGCACTGGTGCTTGTCGAAAAGCGGCCGCAGTTCGTCGATCAGCGCGACAAAGGCAGGCTCTGCGATCTCGGCGCCGTCGATGCGAATGCGCTCCTCCGCTTTCAGCAGATGCGGGGAGGTGTACAGCCCGGTCCTGGCGCCGCTGCAGGACAGAGCCGAGGCGATCATAGCGCACACCGAACCCTTGCCGTTCGTTCCAGCCACATGCACGGCGCGCAAAGAGCGATGAGGATTTCCCAGGTCGGCCATCAGGGCCTGCATGCGCTCCAACCCCAGTTGCCATCCGAACCGTTCCAGGCCGAACAGATAGGTCATCGCCTCGTTATAGATCATGCGTCAACGCCTTTTGTGGTGAATGCTGAGGAAATAAAAAAACCTCCACCCTGTGGAGGTTTTTTTTTATTCCAGACAGCGGATTACTTTTTATCCCCTGCGGCAGGCGCCTTTTTGTTGCAGCAACCGGGTTTGGTCTCTTTGACCTTGTCGCAGCAACCGGGTTTGGTCTCTTTGGCTTTGTCGCAGCACCCCGGCTTGGCTTCATTAGCCTTGTCGCAGCAGCCGGGTTTGGCGTTCGGGCAGTCTTTGGCGCAATCTTTCTCAACCGCTTTGTCCGCCGCGATCGCAGCCGAGGGTCCGGCGGAGATGGAGTGCGTATAGATCATAGAGCCGGCGATGACCAGCACCAGCGCTATGACAGCTAAAATCAACAAGCGTTTTTTCATGGTTCATTCTCCTTTGTGAACGGTTCAATGGATGAGCTGCAGCATGATTTAGCATTTAGAGTGCATTGTTTGAGAATCATGGAAAAAAACTTTTCCTGTTGTTGAGGAGATAGATAGTTCTTCTGTTCCAGCAGATGGCGCACCACGCCCCGATGCAACAGGCTCTGCAAAGAATCCATGCGGCAGAGTAGAGACTGCAGCTGAGCCGTATCCGCGGGGGTGTGCATCAGGCAACGGCTGAGGGACATGCGGCAGTCGTACAGCTGAACCGCCAGATGATCGGTCTGTTGGCGGTACACGCTCTGCTGGCGCAGGAATTCCTTATGTTGGGCTTCTGTCAATTCGAGCGTTTTCTGCAGCCGGCCGGAGCAGGATTGCAGATGCTCTGGGCATGGCACGGCCGGTTTGCAGCATTCGAGGCGATGATAAACTAAAGTGGCCAGAGCGGAAAGGTTGACCACGGTCAGAAGAATCAGCGATATTATTAATCCTTTTTTCACCGCATCGCCTCCCTATGGTTCCAGGTACAGCGTTTGCACTGCGCCGGCCAGAGACCAGTCGCTCAACGGCTCGGTGATGTTCAGCCCCAGAGCGTTGTAGATCATCTGTTCCTCGCTGACCGTCGCAGCCGGACCGTCGGCCGCCGGGGCGTCGGCCAGATAATGGCCGGCGAACATGCACAGCAGCAGAACGGCTAAAACCGCCACCGGCTTGAGCCTCTGTCGCCACGATGCCGCCGGCGGTGCCTCGAGCCGGCTGTTGATTCGAGTCCAGAGAAAGGGGGGCAGAGGGGGCGGTTCAACCGTTGAGCGGCGGTAGACCGCCTGCAGCCGGCCGGCATAATTACGGCAGGCCGCGCACTGTTGCAGATGCCGGGCGACTCGCTCAGCCTGTTTGGCGTCCAACTCTTGATCCCAATAGAGCAAAAGCCGTTTTTGTATGTAACCGTGAATTTGCTTCATATGCCTATTAGACACAGTTGCGACGAAAAACTTGCACTATTTTCCCAGGTATTTTTTCAGCGCGGCGGCCAAGTTCTTTTTGGCGTGATGGAGGCAGGATTCCACCGCCGGCACAGAGCACGCCATCACCTCGGCGATCTCCTGATAGCTTTTTCCTTCATAGCGGCTCAGAATGAGAGCCAGCCGCTGACGACCGGGCAGTTTTTGAATGGCTTGCCGGACTAGGTTTTCGCTTTCGTCTTTTTCCAACGCTTGATGTGGATCGGGTGTTGCTTCCGCGGGCGAGGAATTGAGCGCGTCGAGAAACTCCAGGCTCAAAAAGGAGGCCAGACGGCGTTTCCGTTTAAGGTTCAGACAGTGGTTGACGCTGATGCGATAGATCCAGGTGGCGAGCTTGCTGCGTCCCTTGAATTCCGGGAGAGAGTGGTGGATTTTGACAAAGATGTCTTGAACCGCATCCTCCGCTTCGCTCCGGTTATTTAGAAAGCGCAGACACAGGCGGTAGATGGCGGGCGCATAATGCTCGTAGAGCTGCCGGAAGGCCCGATGGTCTCCGCCTGCTATTTTTTCCATCCATTGTTGATTCTGCACAGCCGCCTTCGCGATGTAGGGTGGTAATCCGTTTAAATGTTGATCTTGAGCACGGCTTTGAATTCGCCGCGGATAGGGAAGGTTTTGCCGGTTTCCGGATGCACCAGCTCCCCGGAGAACGATCCCTGGACGAATTGATCCGAGACTTGCAAAATTTTCACCTCGCCGCTGGACTGGAGCGGCGGGGCTTGCGGAGAGACAGAGAAGGCCAACACGCTGGTGGGCAGGCTCTGCGCTTTCCACAGCTTTAGATCGCTCTGCTTGTAATTGATATCCATTAACAGCTGTGGATATTTGCTCGAACCGGTGTTATAGTTGAACAGTTGCAGGTTGTCGCTGTCAAAAAGGTCGCCGGCCGGAGTGAACTGGGCGACGAAATAGTCATCGTGCATGGGCTTGCCCTCCACGGTAAAGCGGACGAATCCGCCGTTGTCGCCGCGGTCGTCCTGGCCGGTCTTTTTTTTCGGCCCGCAGCCCAGGCAGAAGGCCGCCAGGAGGCAGAAGATGAAAATTCTTTTTGTCATATGTAAACCTTTTTTGTAAATTGCAGGACAGCCCGGCTGCGGAAGCCGGAAGTACAATATACGCTTTTATCCGAATTCAAACAACAGGTAATCGCCGGCGGCCCGCCGCCTTGTCGTCGATTATTCAGGGAGAGAACTATGGCAGCTATCGAACACACCTGCGTGGAGCGCTTTTTGCGCTATGTGACCTTTGATACACAATCAAGCGAAGAGTCGTCCACCTTTCCCAGCACGGAGAAACAAAAGCTGCTCGGTCAGGAGCTGGTTCAGGATCTGCGCAGCATGGGACTGTCCGACGCAGAGATGGACGAGTGGGGGTATGTCACTGCCACGCTGCCGGCCACCGTATCCCATGAAACGCCGGTCATCGGCCTGATCGCGCACATGGACACCTCTCCGGATGTATCCGGAAAGGACGTGAAGCCGACCTGGCACCGCAACTACAAGGGCGGCGATCTCACTCTGCCCTCCGGCCTGGTCATTCGGGCGCAGGAGAACCCGGCGCTGGCCGGCCAGATCGGCAACGACCTCATCACCTCGGACGGCGCCACGCTGTTGGGTGCGGACAACAAGGCGGGCATCGCCGAGATTCTTGACGCGCTGCAGCATTTGATCACCCATCCGGAAATCCGTCACGGCGTCATCCGCGTCGCCGTCACGCCGGACGAAGAGGTGGGCCGCGGCACCGAGCATTTCGATGTAAAGAAATTCGCCGCTGATTTCGCCTATACCATCGACGGCGAATCACTGGGCGAAGTGGAGGACGAAACCTTCAGTGCGGACAGCGTCACCATCCGCATTCACGGCGTCAATGTGCATCCGGGCTATGCCAAGGACAAGCTGGTCAACGCGATCAAGATCGCCGCCGAGATCATCGAGCAATTGCCCCGTTACAGCCTGTCTCCCGAGACCACGGAGAAGCGCGAAGGCTATGTGCATCCGCACAGCCTCACCGGCACCGTGGAAGAGTCCACGATCAAGTTTTTAATCCGCGATTTCACCGTCGAGGGGTTGAAGGAAAAGGAGACGTATCTGCAGAACCTGGCCGCGGAGGTGATGAAGCGCCATGGCCGCGCTAAAATGGATTTCCATGTGGATGAATCCTACCGCAACATGAAATACAAACTGGACGAAGAGCCGCGCGTGGTCGAGTACGCGCTGGAAGCGGTACGCCGTGCGGGCGTCACGCCGGTGCAGAGCATCATCCGCGGCGGTACCGACGGCTCCAAGCTGTCCTATAAGGGACTGCTCACCCCCAACCTTTTCACCGGCGGCCATAATTTTCATTCTCGCCAGGAGTGGATTTCGGTGCAGGACATGCAAAAGGCCGTTGAAGTGATCGTCCATCTGGTGCAGATCTGGGAGGAGAAGAGCCGGCCGGCGGCATAAAAGAAATAGGATGACTGTGGGCAAATACGAACAGCAATCACCCTAAACTCATTGAGGCAGAAATGCAAAGTAAAAAGACGAAAGGCCGCAAGGTCTATCAAATCAAGATCGTTTTAGCGGAGGTCAAACCGTCCGTGTGGCGCCGTGTGCTGGTGCCCGGTTCTATGACGCTCCATAAATTGCACAAAGTCATTCAAGCGGCCATGGGCTGGACGGACAGCCATCTTCACCAGTTTACGCTGGACGACCGGCTGTTCAGTCTTCCGAGCCCGGAAGATTGGGAACCGGTGGAGGATGAGCGAAAGTTTACCTTGGAGCAGCTGGTCCCGTTCGAAAAGACGCAGTTTTTTTACGAGTATGATTTTGGCGACGGCTGGAGCCATAGCCTTTTAGTGGAAAAAATAACGACCAGCGGTTCCGAGAGTCTCGTCCGATGCCTGGACGGAAAAAGAGCTTGTCCGCCTGAAGATGTGGGTGGACCTTGGGGCTATAAGGATTTTCTCAAAGCCATCCGTGATCCCAACCATGAAGAACACGATTCCTACCTGGAATGGGCCGGCGGTCCATTTGATCCAGAGCTGTGCGATTTGGCGGAGATCAATGCGGCGTTGAAAAGAATAAAATGAAGACCGCCATACGCATCCTTCTGGCGCTGGCGGTTTTGATCGTGGTTCTGCTGCTGATCTGTGTGCGGCCGATCGAACGAACCCCGTATGATCAAACCGGGTATTATCGCCAAACTCTGGCCGAACTTGCCGCCAAACCGCCCCTTGCAGCTAAAAGAGCGCCGCTTTTGGCCGGCATCGCCAAGGCGGGAATCACCCCGCCGGTCGGCGTGCCGTTGGCCGGATTCGGCGCCAGAAAAAGCAAGCCGTCCACCGGGGTACACGACAGCCTATATGTGCGGGTGATCGCCCTGCAGGCCGGAGAGCAACGAGCCTGCCTCATCGGCTATGACGCGTTGTTGATCCATCCGGACCTTGCCCGCACCATTGAAAAACGCTCAGGACTGAAAGCGGAACAGCTCTATTTTACCGCATCGCATACCCATTCAGGGCCGGGCGGCTGGGGAAACGGTTTTGTGGAAGAGCAGTTCAGCGGCAAGCCGGATCCACGCGTGTCCACCGTGTTGGTCGACAGCACGGCTGCTGCGTTGCAGGCTGCGCTGAGCACGCTCAAGCCGGCAACCTGGCGTTCCGGCCGTCTGCATGCGGCTGAATATATCCGCAACCGGCTGCTCGGCAGCCAGGCGCCGGTGGACGACGAGCTGGTGTATTTGTGGTTAGAGTCGGCTGAAAAACCGTTGGCCCTGTTTGCGACCTATTCTGCGCATGCGACCGTTCTTTCGGAAAAAAACCTGCAGTTCAGCGCTGATTATCCCGGTTATCTCGAGCGCCGTGTGGAGCAGACGACCGGAGCGCTGACGCTCTTCGCCGCCGCCGGATTGGGCAGCCATTCTCATCGCGGCCAGGGAGAGGGGTTCGAGCGCGCACGCTATATCGGCGAGGGGCTGGCCGACAGTTTGATACGGCACGCCTGGGCAGCGCCGAGCCGGGACAGCGTCGCTTTGTCCTATGACCGGCTGGCGGTGGCGCCGCCGCTTTTGCAGATCCGCTTGAACCGCGATTATCGTTTGAACGCCTGGTTAGCCCGGCGCTTGCTCCATTTCCAGGATTGTTACATCAGCCTGCTGGCGTTGGATGAATTCCGCTTCCTCGGCGCGCCGGTCGAGTTCAGCGGCCAGTTGGCGCTGCAGGTCAAGGCAGCGGCTGCACAGCAGGGCAAACCGGTGAGCGTCACCAGCTTTAACGGCTGTTATCTGGGGTATGTGGTCCCTTCGCGCTATGATGAGCTGGATGCGTACGAGACCCGCACCATGTGCTGGTTCGGTTCCTATTTCGGCGATTATCTGGCGGAAGTGATGCGAAGACTGGCGGAATGGTAGAATGGTAGGAAAGCGGGTCATGGCTGCGGAATAAAAAACAGATGTCCTCTTCGCGCCTTCCTTCAGCGATTAGCTGATCATCAACGCCCATTCGCCCTTCCCTCGTTGTTAAACTTTCTGGGGAATGCCTCTGGACAAAGCGGGAACCTAATGCACACGATCGGTGCATATAGACTTGCACCGTTTGTTTCTAACGTGTTGATGATACCCCTTCAAGATCCCCCACCACGATGCCGAATTTTTTTCCGCATAGTCGGCAGAATTTGCGCCCGCCCGGATCGCACGCGTTCGAATTCAGGGTAATACTTTGCCGAAAAAGCGCCGTCCCTGATGAGTAGGGGCCGCGCAGCCAGGGCCAATGTAGAGACTCGTCCGATGAAAAGTGATCATGCATCGTTCAGAATAAAAGGCGCTGTTTTCTATTTTTAATTACAGCCATTTATTAAAAAAGCTGAAAATCCTGTCGCCCCTGAATTGATGCACCCCGTCAAACTCCTCCACCTCCAGCCGAGCAGCTGCGCCGGCGTTGTTATATATTTTTTTCAACCGTTGGTAGGATGCCCTGCTGGCGGCGATGGGGAACAGCGGGTCCTGTCGGCCGAACTCGAGAAACAAAGGCCGGGGACAGATGAGTCCTGCGATCTCGGCATGATCGCCATAGGAGAGCAGATTCGGCACGATCTGCGAACCGCACAACTGTCCGCTCGTCATAGGAAAGGCTTTCCAAGAGTTGAAATAACCGCTGATGCCTGCAACCTTGATGCGCCGGTGGTACGCGGCGCTGAACAGGGTGGTGGTGCCGCCCTGGGATAACCCAACGCAGCCTATCCGCTTACCGTTTACCTCTGTCATGCTTTGCAGAACATCGATGGCTCTGCCGATATCGTAAACATGCAGAGCGAGCAGATTAAAGCCGATCAGCGAGGCAAGAACAAGATTGATGTCGCACCAGTGGTCGCCCTCCTCGATCTTGACCATGCCGTACACTTGCGCCGGATCATCGACGCGCTCGCCGAAACAGCGAAGGTCCGGCGCCAGGGTCACATAGCCGGCCAGGGCGAACTGCTCGGCGTAGTTATAATTGTATTTACCGATATGCCGCTTTTCCGTCCGGGTATGGCTGATTCCAGCCGGATCCACTTTGCCGCGGCCATGGCCGTGCGGACAGATCACCGCGGGCGCCGGATAATCGATGCCGACGGGTAAAAACAGATAAGCGGGAATGCTGGAATAGCGATCCGCGCTATAGACGATTTTTCTGCGGATATATTTTTCCGTCGCACTCTCTTCCAACACTTGTACGTTCAGCGGCGAATCCTCCGTCGGCATGGCGCCGAGGCATTCGCGATACTTTTTCCTGAAGGCGCGCTGCCAGATTTTATGTTCCGCTTCATTCGCCGCTCGATAGGTCAGACTGGGCTCCAGGGCCCGATAGCGCTGTTGCCAGTAGGCCAGGCAGGAATACTCTTTGGGAATTTTCATCCGTTTTCCTTTTATGAGAATCATTTCTCTGTTCATTGGCCGCCGCATGCTGTACAAGTTCGTCGGCGCAGGCCGGGCAGACGGTCATCGGTTAAGAGTCGGTTGCATTGCTTTATTCGCCGAGTAAACCGAATATCGTCATTGAATTTCGTAAGCGAGGGCGATCCCCATCTCCCCGGATGGACGTCGTTTGTATTTACGACCGGAGGCGAGCAGAAATTCCCTGGGGAGGCGTTCGAGATTAAGCGATGTCTTAATCCGGCCGCGATCATGAAACTTGGCAAGATTGTCTGAAACGAATTCAACTCCTCACGTCGCGGAAAAATAGCCAATCAAGGTCAGAAAATCAAGTTTTTTCGAAAAAAATGGAGGTCCAGGTGGAAAATGAGTGAAGCTTCGCATCAAAGCAACAGAACAGCGGGTTGACGATCCTTGGGAAAAACGGCTGTTGGCAAAGACAAACAAATTGTTTATTTTTAATCTGATCGTTTAAAGGCGTAGCTGTTGCTTGCCTGGCTGCAGAACACAGGAGAACCTTGGATGTTAAAAACCGTATTGTTTGTATTGGTGGTTTTAGGCGTTTCGTGTACACCTCCCTTGCGGGACGCAAGCCTGGCGTTCACTTTTACCGTAACCGAGCGCATGGACCAGTTGCCGGATTATGTATCCCCTCCTGCTCCTAATCTGTATAACAACAATCCCAACTTTGCCGTGGGGTGGGGCATCGATTCGCCCATCGGCAGTGCGGTCATCGACGGCGAGGTCTGGGTGTTGTTCAATCTGGGCAACCAGTACGGAACCACGGTAAAGATCGCCCGATTTAAAGGCGCGAATTTCGAGCAAACGGTTCGTCAGTCCGACGGCCTTATCCACGTCGACCGCAGCGGTATTTCGACTCATTTTTTGGGCGGCATGTGGTATGATGAGAGCAGCGGCATGCTGTATGCCCCCCTCCACTGTGAATACGACCGTCGCATCAGTCCGCCGGCCGGCTGGAGCAGAAAAAAAACCCGTCTGGCAGTGAGCTGCGACAAAGGCGAAACCTGGCGGCTGGTCGGCGATATTTTGACCGGCCATCTGCCGGAAGAAGGGGATTGGCTGAAATATTCCGGCGCCTTTTTTGAAGCCGGACCAGGGGATATCGATCTGTATGTCGATGCCCGCGGAGGATATTTTTACATCTATTCCAGCAACGCCTATGCGCCGAAGGACGGCAGAATGAACTATTATCTCTGGTACAACGAAGTGGCGCGCTGTGCGATCAGCGACAAGATGGCCCCGGGCAAATGGTTCAAATACTGCAACGGCGAATGGAAAGAACCCGGACTCGGCGGCAAGGCGAGTCGAGTGATGATGGATACGTTCGGCATCTACGGCCGGATTATCTACAGCGACTATTTGAAAAAGTATCTGCGCATCGGCCCCTGCCTGGGGGCCAACGACAAGCGCTTTACCGAATCCGGACTGGCTGACGGCTCGATCTATATTTCGACCTGTGACGATCTGGCCAAACAGCAATGGTCGCCCAAGGCCAAGTTGTTCGATGATCCGAAAAACCATAAAATGGGCATCACCTTGACCGACGGCGCCGCCATCGATCCATATGTCTGCGGCCGCATGCTGCGCGTCTACAATTACTGGTTGTACGACCTGCCGTCGCGGGCGCTGCATGTCGAATTCGCACCGGGCAGAACAGCGGTTGCGGATTTCCCGCCCTATGGTTCTTACAGCTACGAGCCATTGCCGGAATCCGGCGATCCGCTGGTCGGCCGCAAGACTCGGATCACCGGGTGCGCCAGTCCCGAGCACCATTACAGCGGTGAATGGTGCGCGGAGCGGAATCCTGACAGCTATCAGAATCAATTCCGTAAAAGCGACGCCGCCGGCAGCAGCGTCGAATTTTCGTTCCACGGTGCGGAGATTTATTGGCGGGCGATCGCCGATAAAGACGGCGGCAAGGCGGACGTCTTTATCGACGGCCGGCTGGAGGAGACGGTGGATTGTTATTATCAAGAGCCTCTTCCACTCCAGTTCGCCTTCATTCGCAAGGGTCTGGATGCGATAAAACCGCATACGATTAAAATCGTCGTCCGTGCAGAACGGAATCCCCGCGCCGCCGGCGCGGTCATCCGCCACATGGCGTTCGAGCATACCGCCGAAAGCTATCGCGCTTCAGCCGGATTCAGCAGTGTGATGGGAAAGAACCAGTGGTTTTACCAGCAATGGAAAGACGGGCAAGCCACGGATTTGGGTTTTCACGATTTTGCCGCAAAGACCGAACTCGACGGCAACGGCAAGAAACAGGAGAAACGGATTTTTCTCAATGTATGGGGAGAGGAGGAAACCTGCCGATTAGGCGCGGATTGGCAGGCGGCCGGCCATTATGCGGCGGCCAGAACCTGGATTTCACCGCGCCAGGGCAAAATCCGCATCGAGGGCACAGCACAAGCCGAAGGCGCGCCCGGCGCAACAAAAGAGATCAGCCTGCTGCAGAATCAGCTGGAAATCTGGCGTTCTCAGCTTGTCAACGCCGATACACAGGCCGCTCACGATTTGACGATTGCAGTGCAGAAAGATGATGCCATCCGCTTTATCGCAAAAGCCATTCAGAGCGGCGAAAGCGGAAAAATTTTCTGGGATCCGGTCATCACCTTTAGCGAGTAAAATGCAACGGCTGCCGACAGGGTATATTTTTGAACAAGTTAAGGGGGTGAATGCGCAAAATAATAATTAAATATTCCCTTGCAAAATTCGCCAAATTAATCTATACTGAAAATAGGCTCCACTAGATCTGCCGGAATAGCCGCACGCAGAACGCGAAGGCACAATGAATTTGTTCGCCGGATAAACGCATAGCGCCTTTTTTATTTTTACACCGCCGGGGACATGGCTTAGCTTAATGGATTACCGCCGCGTACGGGATCACACCAGAGTCCCGCAGGTTTCGTTTTTTCCGCCAGACCCCTTTCAACGAAGACACGCCCCCCATCGCCTCGGAACAAGCATCACCACGCAGCCCAATCCACGCCGGCGATTGACCGGCAAAGGTTTTTATCGTTCATCTTTCCCGAAAGGGGGCATAAGATGAAAACGCATCACAGGTGTGAGATGTTGCTTTTTCTGCTTCTGGCTTTGATGATGGCCGACGTGATTCAAGCGCAACCCGCTGCCGCGGATCTCACCGCGCTTACCAAAGAGTTGCTGGCGCTCGAGGATCAGTGGACCGAGGCCTTTATCAAACATGACCCTGCTCCGCTGGCGTCCATTCTTGCCGAGGAATATATGGGCGTGGGCAATGATGGCCGTGTCTGGACCAAGCCGAGAATCATGGAACTGGTCAAGGAAAATGACTTTACGCTCTATTCCTTCGCCATCCTGGATCCCAAGGTGCGGCGGCATGGCGACACCGCCATCCTGTACGGAATGGCGATCGATAAAGGCATCGAGGCCGGCAAGGAGTACAGCCATGTCCTGCGCTTCCAGGATGTCTGGATCAACCGCGGCGGCCGCTGGCAGTGCATTGCCGGCCAGAATGCTCCGGCTGAGAAAGAAATGCCTATCACCACTTTTGCCAGCAAGGCCAGAGAACTGTTTATCCAGGGTCGCGAAAAAATGGAAAACTATGAACCCATTGCCGCAGCCCCGCTGTTTGAACAGGCGGTCTCTGCGGACAGCGACTTTGCTCTCGCCTACTGCTATCGATCCCAGTGCGGCGGAGGATATCAAAACTCTCATGTCCATCTGGCCAAAGCCCAGGCACATAGCGGCAAGGCCTCTCTGGGGGAACAACTCTACATCCAGCTTATTCAGGCTTATTTCGATAATGACCAGCCAGCGCAGAAGAAATGCGTCGATCAGCTTGCGGCCCTTTATCCTGAGGATAAACGTAGTTGGCAGCTTCTCGGAAATTACTTCTTTAATGTCCAAAAGTATAAAAGCGCCATCAGCTCGTTTGAAAAAGCAATAGAGATCGATAAAGAGTTTGCGCCTGGCTACGAAGCCCTGGCACACCCTAACATTCAACTGGGCAATTATGCGGCGGCGGAAACAGCGCTTCAGGAGTACATTCGTCTTCGTCCCAGCCGGTCCGATCCCTATGCCACCTATGGCTACCTGCTCAGCAAAATGGGACGTTACGACGAATCGACTGTCCAACATCAAAAGGCGTTGGAACTTTCCGATCAATCCCCCTGGGGCATTGCCGGCATTGGAACCAATTATCTATTCAAAGGGGACTATGACAAAGCGAGAGAGCATTATCGGCTCTATTTTGACAAGAGCAGCCGGGTCACGGACAAATTGAGCGCTTTATTTTTCACAGCGACTTCATACCTGTATGAGGGCAATCTGAGCGCAGCCCGAAAAGTATTTGCCGAACGACGCGCGCTGGCGAAAAAAGAGAATCAGCCCGGCGTAGTGATCAACTCTATCGTACTGGACGGTCTCAGCCAAACGGCCTTTGGCAAGCCATCCGCCGGCCTGAACAGGCTGAAAGAGGCAGAAGCCATGCTCGAGAAAGTCAGCCTTACGGACAAGGAGAAAGAGTCCTTTCGCACCTGGTTTGACATGTGCTATTGCTATACCTATGCAGAGAACAACCAGCTGGAGCGACTCAGGGCCCGAGCCGCCTCACACAAGCAGGCGATCGAACGTCGTAACAATCCCGGCGAAAAAGATAATCTGGTTTGGGCTCAGGCGTACATCGATAAAACGGAAAAAAACCATGATGCCGTGATCGCCGGGCTCTCCACGGTGCAGCCTGGTCCCTATGCCTATTTTATGATGGGCCAGGCGGCGCTGTCCAAGGGCGACAAGCAGGCGGCAAAAGACTATTTTGAGAAAGTGAAGAACTGGAATGAATTCTCTTTTAACCAGGCGGTCGTTTGGAACCGCGTGCATCAGGAGCTGGAAAAGCTAAAGGAGTAAAAAAGGAATACTTATCCGCTCGCCGCGCAGGCAGCCGTCGTCCCATTGGTACCGCCGCACCCCTCGGCCGGGACAGAAGACGGCTGTCTGCTTTTTGCTCATTGGTCTTCGAGATCTCAGATCTCCCGCGAATTTTTCCCCCGCGATCACACACTGAATTTTATTGAAATTTGATTGTTTTTCAATGCGCGCTTGGCTATATTGCCGCCAAGAGAGCCTGCCATACGCATGGGGACAGCGAAAAACGAATGCACTGGATCTCCTGCGGGGACCGGAGGCTCTTGGCGGCTCCCTTTTTTCATGCTCTCAACCAAAATAAAAATTCAACGTCATTCATTGAACCACTCGGTACTTCGCATATGAGAATTCATAAGATCTTTTTCTTTATAATGACGCTTTCAGTCGCTTCGGGCCGGTCTCAAAACTTTTATGCACAATTGGCAGAGAAGGCAAGGAGCGGAATACCACAGATCAAGTACGGTGACAGGTTTTTAACCCTTGTTCAAAAGCTTGTCAATCTTGATTTGCCGGCAAACGAGCGAATAGTAAAATATGAGGCGGTAGAGTTACCCACGCTTAAAATTAGAGTGGTTACAAAAGTGTACCATGTCGCTGAAAGCCCTGTCTTACAGCATGATGTGGAGCTCTCCTCATCCCGAAAGATGACCGAAGACCTGACTGTCTTTTTTCCCATCGGCTCACTTGAGCGTCTAGACCGGGCCACCTTTCCGCTGAAGAATGGCATACTCGGCAGCACGACAGAGCCGACGGACGGCCGAATCGCCGGCTACCGGTGCGCCGGCCGGCCGGAAAAATATGAATATGACCTTGCGCTTCCATTGGTTCTGCTGCAAAGCGCTGATGTGAAATCAGCCGTGCTGACCGATCCGTTCTTTACCACTTTGTTTGATTGCGGCGCTGTGCGCTGGACTTACCCAAAAGAAGTCGGCTTTGAAGATCCAGTTGAGAAGCGAACCATCATTGAAACCGGCAATGTTCCTGATATGGACAGGGGGATGAGCAGGTACTACCAGACCATCCTGAAGGAGATTCCGCCGGGTCCGGAGTGGATCAAGGATATTGCCATGATCGGATACGATTACATGAGCGACCAGGGACGAGGGTGGTACGCTGATATAGACACCCTGGTCAAGCGGGTCCCTGAGTCCGACAGGCACAAAGTAGCTCTTTGCCTTCATGGATGGTATGATATTGTCGGCAGGTATTGCTACAATGAACAGACCGGGAAACTTGATCAATCATGGCATAACCGCATTCGGGGCATGGAGCTGAGCCTCGCAGACATTCATCACCGCATTGCCTACGCCCGGGAGAAAGGCTTTGTCGTCCTGATGTATTTTGCCGACGGTTTGCTTTCGAGCAAAGGACTGGCCGGCTTCAACCCTGCGCATCTGCTTGAAGAAGGAGGATGGAACGGTCCTGATGTAATCGGCGGTCCCTATAAACGGAACCCGGCCTGTCCCGAAGTCGCCAATTTTTATAAAAACTATGCACGCGCTTTGTTTGCTGAATTCGCCCTCGAAGTTTCGGGATTTGTATGGGATGAAACTTTTTACATCCAGGCGGGGATGCTGGGCACTCGTGAACATCCCGGTTATCTTGACCGGGCATTCATGCGGCTTATTCGGGAGATCGCTGCGATGCTGCATACCATGGCGCCTGGCAAGGCCTTGTTTACATCCGATGACATTAGTGAAGGCGGGAATTTTACCGGTCACGTTCCTCCCTATGCCTTGCTGGCCGATGGATGCTATCAGGATTCGGGAAGCTTGCCTTCCTTTTGGTCCTATGGCATTTTTCCCAATTATCGCAATATGATCTGGTCCTGCAACTGGCAGGCGCTGACTCATTTCAAATATACCGTATTCGGAGTCTATGCCTATCATACGCCGGTAGTCTTTACCAACGGTTGGGGGGATGACCGCGGTTTTTCTGAAATGACGGAACAGGAAAAATTGGATTTCATCAATCTGTTTAATTATCGCAAGCAGTTTCGTACCGATCTAAAGGGATTGACGGTTTTACCGCCTTATTTCGAATTCAACTAGGCCGTCCGTTTTTTCTGAAGAGCGTTCGATATAGGTTGAGCTAAAAGCCATGTGCCGATAGGGAGAGGGCGTAATTTTCCTGCTTGCCGATTTTTACCGCGCCCCTCCTGTTTCCGCTTGTCTTTTTTTGCAAAGAAGCGTATGATCATTGCAGATACACCATGTTCCCTGTGCAGCAGACTCACTTAATTCGGATGGTCCTCTATGTTCAAGCGTATTTGGCTCGGCGCGTTCCTGATCATGAGCGCAGTGGTGGGGAATGCCCCTTGTTTTTCTCAGCCTTACCTTAATCCTGAATTCCCGGTGCAAGTCCGCGTCGAGGATCTGCTCAGCCGCATGACCCTGGAGGAGAAAATCGGCCAGATGACCCAACCGGACCGCGCCGCGTTGACGCAAGAGTCCGATATCGCCACGTTTTATCTCGGCTCTGTGCTCAGCGGCGGCGGTTCAGCGCCGGCGGAAAATTCCGCCAAAGGCTGGGCGGATATGTACGACCGGTTTCAGGCCATCGCTCTGTCCACCCGCCTCGCAATTCCCCTGCTCTATGGCGTGGACGCGGTGCACGGACACAACAACGTCAAGGGCGCGGTGATCTTTCCTCATAACATCGGCCTCGGCGCCGCACGCAATCCCGAGTTGGTGCGCAAAGCCGCAGAGATCACCGCTCTCGAAGTGGCAGGGACGGGCATCGACTGGACCTTTGCCCCTTGCGTTGCGGTGCCACGCGATGAGCGTTGGGGCCGCACCTATGAGGCGTTCAGCGAAGATCCAGAACTGACCGCCCTGTTGGGACGCGCTGCGGTCAAAGGCTTTCAGGGCGACAGCCTCGGCCGGCCCGATCGCATCCTTGCCTGCGCTAAACATTTTCTCGGCGACGGCGGTACGCTCGGCGGCAAGGATCAGGGCGACACTCAGGTGGACGAAGCCACGCTTCGCCGCATCCATCTTCCAGGCTATGTCGCCGCCATCCAGGCGGGTGTGGGCTCGGTGATGGCTTCCTTCAACAGCTGGAACGGGGAGAAAATGCACGGCAACCAGGGGCTGTTGACCGGGCTGTTGAAAAATGAATTGGAATTCAAAGGCTTTGTCGTCTCCGACTGGGCGGGCATCGACCAGCTGCCGGGCGATTATCACAGCGATGTGGTCCAATCCATCAACGCCGGCCTCGACATGGTGATGGTGCCGACCGACTATCGCACGTTCGTGCGCGAGCTGATCGCCGCGGTGAACGCTAAAGAGATCCCCATGGCGCGCATCGACGACGCGGTGCGCCGCATCCTGGCCGTCAAATTTCAACTGGGTCTGTTCGAACGTCCCTACACCAACCGCAAGCTCACCGCCGAGGTGGGCAGCGCCGATCACCGTAAAGCGGCCCGCGCCTGCGTGCGCGAGTCGCTGGTGCTGCTGACAAAAAAAGAGGGCGTGCTGCCGCTGTCGCGTTCGGCTAAACGCATCCATGTGGCGGGCAACGGCGCGGACAACATCGGCAACCAGTGCGGCGGCTGGACCATCTCTTGGCAGGGCGCTGACACCGTCGTCACCACCGGCACCACTGTACTGCAGGCGTTGCGGGCCGAAGCACCTGGCGTAACCATCACCTATTCCCTCGATGGCTCAGGCGCCGCCGGCGCAGACCTGGCAGTGGCGGTGATCGGCGAAACGCCCTATGCCGAGGGCCAGGGCGACCGACAGGATCTACATCTCGACGCCGACATCGTCGAACCGGTGAGAACCATGAAGAAAGCAGGCGTCAAAGTAGTGGTCGTTCTGCTCTCCGGCCGGCCTCTGATCATTGATTCGATTTTGCCCTATGCCGATGCGATTATCGCCGCTTGGCTGCCAGGGAGCGAAGGCAGCGGCGTCACGGATGTGCTCTTTGGCCGTTTTCCTTTTACCGGCAAACTGCCCCATTCCTGGCCGGCAGCCATGGCCGATGTCCCGCTCAATCGAGGCGATGCGGTGTACCGGCCGTTGTATCCCTTTGGCCACGGACTTACCGCCTTGCAAGACCCGGAAGCGGGCGCTGCACCGGTGGTTCTGGGGGCTGCGGTTGAAGAGGACGGCCGCTCCCTGCTGCTCAATTTGAACAAGGCCATGGCTCGAACCGGCAACGCCGCTGACTGGCAGGTGCAGGTCAACGGGCAGACGGTTGAAACAACGGGCGTTCGCCGCGACCGCAGCGATCATTCGATGATTCATGTTAAAGTGATGCGGGGGCTGAAAAAAGGCGATGTAGTGACCGTGAAGTATAAAGGCAGGGACGCTTGCAGCCGTGACAAAGGAAAACTGGCCCCATTTGCCGGCCAGGCGGTGTATAATTTATTGAATGATCGCCATTGAGTTCAAGAAGAAAAACAGCCTCACTATTCCTTTGCCTATATCAAGTCAGCGAGACCTCTCTTCGTGCGTTTCGCTCTCTTTTTGAAAGGCTAAGAGGCTGTCCAAAATAGAAGAGAAAAAAATGCAAAAAGGGCCTTTAATCATCCTTCAGATAGGTGAAAAATCAACTTGTCTATCAAAGACTATCCAAGATGATTTTCGAAAATATTGTTTTGGCCAGGAGCGATACTTTTCAGCGTTTTAATATGAATAACCTATCCTGATCGACTCATCTTGCTCAAGTTAGGAGCGGAAAAGGCGGCCTTTACTCGTCCAAGGGCTTCGAGATGTGCGTATGGAAAGGCTCCAGCGCTCTCCATCGAAGGAATGCATCGCAGGTCGCAGAGAGAATAACGATGCAAGTTTCTGTCAGCCCGCTTTAAACACTCTCCTCCAGAAGATCAACCTCCTTCACCGCTTCATCGGGATTCACCGGAATTCGGAATGTTTTGATCTCGCACGGTTTTATTTCGATGGGAAGCATTCTTTGCAGGGGGGTAATCGCAATGGTTCCACGAGCGCTTTTTCCCAACAACTCGACGCATCGTAAAATCAGATCATCGTTGTCCTCGGCCTTTTTAACGGCGGTAATTGAAATGTTTTTCAGAGTGGTCGATATAAAACTGCCTTTTTTCCCCCGTTTACCGTTCTGCCTACCTGCATGATAAACCAGGGGTTGAAATAAATAGTTCTCGGCCCTTTGGGGGATTTGCGCGCTGCGCCAGTCGCCGGCGTGCGGGATCAACAGATAAGAAAATTCGTGAATGCCCTGTTCCATATACCGGCAGGGATCCTGTTCGCCGACTCTTTCCGGATTGTGATGCGACCAGGCGGTACTGTGGAAAACGGTCAACCGGATATCGCCGCTTTTAACGCTATACCCGCATTTCGATGCATTGATGACGGCAAATCCGAATGCGGACGCGCCGCTCTTTTCGCTTACGTCGACCCATCTCTGGCCGGGTTCTTCATCGCCGTTCATGGTTCGCTCAACGAATCCATACGGAATCGAATAGGTGCATCGTCCTTTGGCATAGATTGTCGGAAAGCTGATTTTGAGCACGCGGTAGAGTTCATGCCAATCGACGGTTATTCTGCATGCCAACTCCGCCGAATCCCGATACAAGGAAAAATCCTGCACAATAGATGAATTCCCCCAATGTGTTTTCACCTGCAGGCGCGCCCGTTCAGGGCCTTGTTCGATGATTTTGAACGAGGCATCGGTAAAGCGGCCGATTTCGCGGTCATAAGCGCGAATGCGGTGTCCCCAGGTATCATCCCAGTCGTCGAGCACGATCGGAACCGCCCCTGGCTGCGCGAACAGGTTGCATTTTCTGGTTTTATTCAAGTAGGATGATATGGCGCCGCTTTTTCGATCGAACTCTATTCTTACGACGTCATTTTCCAGCACATGATCCGTCGCCCAGGCGCCTTGCGGGGCGAGAGCACGCTGTTTTTTACTATAACCGAGGCGGTAGACCTGATAACCAAGAGCGGGTACCTGCGCCTTGAAAAGAATTCTTATGCGGTGCGGCTGGTTTTCCTGTTTAGCGGCGGCGGTGGGCAACACTTGAAAGGAAACGCTTCGCTCTTGCGCATCGTACAGGGTTATTGGGCCCTTCGGCAGATGGTTTGCTCCGGAATTTCTCAGCGTTGCAGGCGCAGCAGGATCCGAACTCGGGTTCGGCCGTTCGGTTTCGAACTCGATGAAGGGGTCGACCGGCCAGGAACACGGATTGAAAACCACGAAAGAGGAACCATGGGTGTCGAGTGTGCGTATCAACGCGCTTATGGCTTTCAGTGTAATATCCTGCGCCGTGGAGGCGGCGAACCCATAGTCGTTCAGCGCATCGTCATAGGCCTCTTCGATGGAGGTGCCCGCCAGAATGTCGTGGAATTGATTAAAGAGGATTTTTTTCCAGGAAGCGCGTAAAGACGAAATTGGATAGGTGTAAGGCGTGATCAGACTGGCCAGGGAGGCGATTTTTTCCGCCTGCATCAAGGCCGCGGAGCTGCGTAGATCCCACTGTTTCACCGCCGCACAGGCCGAATAGCAGCCGCGGGCATGATGCTGAAGTTCTTCACGAACAATGGGCAGCCGCCGTGCATGGGGATGAATGGCGGCCAGATACTGATCCGGCGAGCCAAAACGGATCTCAGCTGTATTTGAATTTCTCATCTCCTCGATTTTTCGAATCACAGCGATGGTCGGTCCGCCGCCGTGATTGCCCACCCCGTATAGGATGGCCGCGGTTTTGATGCCGGGCAAGGTTTCAGAAAATCGATCGATGTAGTGATGAACCCTTTGCTCGATGTTCCCTTCGGTCGCACAGTAGGATTCCAGAATAGCCACTGCGATGACGCAGCTGCCGTCAGGACCGATCCAGCGAAAAATCGGCGCCGGTGTATCTTTTTTTTCGTGAATCTCCGGCCGCATATAGAAATAGGCATCCATTCCCTGTTTTTTCAAAATTTGCGGGAGTGTCCAGGCGTGGCCGAAGGTATCGGGAGAGAATCCCACTCTGGCTTTTAGGCCAAAGTGTTGGAGAAAAAATTTCTGCGCATACAATCCCTGCCGCACCAGGGATTCGCCGCAAGGGCAATTGACGTCGCATTCGACCCACCATCCTCCCACCAGAATCCAGCGTCCCTCACGAACCCGCTGTTTGATCTCCTCGAACAGTTCCGGAGCGCCTTCCGCTATCCATTCATAGAATTGCGCGGAACTCGAGACAAAGCAGACGGAGGGAAATTCATTCAACCGGTCCAAAGCGGAACGAAAGGTGGAAAAAACTTCCTGGTGCCCTTCCCGCAGGTTCCATTGCCAGACCGGATCGATATGCGCGTTGCCGATGGCGTAAATCGTGAAGGTTGACCGCTGGTTTCTATTCTGTTTCATGGCCTCTTACCGTGGTGATGGCGACAAGAAAATATTCTCGGCCGCTTGAGGACCGGCATCGGAAAAGGCTTTGCCTTTTTTAGGCAGATTGCGATACCAAAACCAGTACAGACCGGCCGAACAGACGATAAAAATGATCAGAGTGATCCTGAAGGAGCTAAAAGACCGGATGATGAGCTGCATGGGCAGAAAGAAAAGGCTGACCTGCCAGCCGAGTGCGAACGGCAACGCGATCAAATCGTTCTTGTGTTCACGTTCCATGGCCGTTCTGACGTCGGGTTTCAGCTTGCGCTTGAGCGGTCCCCAGAATCCGAGCGGCCGCGTTGTCGCATAATAGTGCAGCAGGACTTTCTCTTCCGTCGGCCGGGTCATCAGGGTTCCGATAATAGTCGCGAGGAGGGAGAGGATCGACAGAATGGTGAATTGCTTCCACTCGACGAGTTCCGGCCAAAAACTCCGCTGGATGAACGCTCCCAACAATCCGACGATGGTGCCGACGGCGAAACCGCCGCCGTTGAAACGCCACCAGTAGAATTTGAACATTCCTGGGATGATCAATCCGGCGCCGAGTCCCATGATGATCCATCCCCAGATATCGTTGATGCTCTTCACCGTGTAGGCCATCAAATAGCTGACGATGACGATGAACAAGGTGAAGAAATAGGATGCAAAAATCAACTCACGGTTCGAGGAGCCGGGACGTAAATATCGTTGATAGATATCGCGGACAAAATAAGAAGAGGCTCGATTGACATGCGTATCGAACGAAGACATGCAAGCGGCGATCATGGTCATCAACAGTAAACCGCGGATGCCCATCGGGATATTGAAGAGGATGACCGCAGGCAGTACGCGTTCGGGATTGACCGTTCCCTGGTAACTCAGCAAATGGAGTTTGTTTTGCCAGTTTCCTCCGAGCAATGCTTGGAGTCCCTCTATCAGCTCCGGCGGATAAGCGTCCGGCCTATGCAGGATGTGGGAAAGGAGGTCCTGCCACCGCTCCGGGGACGCCGTGGCGACGAACGACTTGATCAGATCGGCCGCTTGCAGCATCACCGCCTGATCCGGGAAAAGATCATTGACGAGATAGATGCCGAGGACGGCAAAGCTGATCATCATCGGCCAACGCAACATCAACAAGGAAATCCACAGAAACGTCAGGGAGCCGCATTCCCTTTCGTTGCGGGCGCCGAAAAATTTCTGATCCGCGCCTTCTCCAACCCCGCCGACCACGCTTCTCAGAAAATAAAAAAAAGTGAACAACATGAGATGTTGATACACCTCATACCCTCTGGGCATCTCGGTTTGCCAGTGGAGGGCGGAACTCATCCACTGCGAATTGCCGGTGACTTTTTCCGTCAAAACGATGAAAGCAGGCACATCGGTGATTTTCGCAATCGCCATCAGGACGATGACGGCGATGCCGAGGATAATGATCCCGGATTGAAACACATCCGTGAATACCACCCCGTAAAAGCCGGAGATGATCGTGTAGATCGTTGCTACGCCGACCAGAATAAGCGAACAGACCAACGGTGAAAACGGCAAAAACATCGACAGGAAAAGGCCGATGCCTTTGACGAGATACGCGAGTGCGCCGATGGTGCCGATGATATTGGCGCAGGCGGAGACCACCCGCGCGAATTGCCCTCCCCAGTTGCTGCCGAATCTGTATTCCATCCATTCCGCGCCGGTCATGCATCTGGAACGATAGTGATATTTGCCTGTCCAGACCATGATGAAGGACAATAACAGACACACGCCGCCGCGAAATTCGATGAACAGCCCGCGGGGTCCGAGCAGGAAAAGAAACGAAACGATCAACATCGTGCCGGTGACGTCTAAATAGGATGCCATGCCCGAAATGCCCATGGCCCACCAAGGCAGGGTCTTGCCCCCCAGGTAATAGTCCTGCAGACTTTGCGATGCTCTCCTTTGCAGATAGACGCCGAGACCGACCAGCACCAGGAAATACAGCACGATGACGGTGTAATCGACGGAATTCAAAAAGTGCATAACCGCTCCTTTTCCAAGACCGATGATTGGAATGGAATAACCCAAAGCTTTCGAGGACATGTCGGCTGCAGTCGATGGGGGGACGGCGCGAAACGCCGGACAACCAGCAGATGACCAGCCGGCGGTTGGGGCTATTGCTGATCCTGCATGAGGACAGGGCCTTTCGCTCAAGACAAGACTCGGCTGCCGCTTGACTGGAATTTAGTTTATTATAAATTCGAGATCAAGTCATTTATAGGCGCTCCGGCGTTTTTGATCCTTGACATTATCCGGTCAAATGACTATTTTTCGAGGTCGATGGTCTCGAGTTTGATTGTGCAATGCCGAGTCCTGATGCGCACATGGAACGCCTCATTATCTTCGCCTGAATCGAACACGGTCCCCCTCTGCCTTGCATTTTGCACGCCGCCGCAGCCCCCTGCCAAAAGTTTATGGCTGGTTTCCCGCAAAGACAAAGGAGAAAACGATCATGAAGCGTGAACTCTGCCCTCGTCTCTGTTCCTTCAAGCGGCTCCTGCCTGGCGGTCTCATCCTTTTCACTTTGTCTTCTCTTGCCGTACGCACCTGGGAACAGGCGAAACCGCGCTACGCTCCGGTCCGGTCTCCGGCATCAGCGTTCTATGAACAGACATTCCATTTCGAAGAAAACCGGGGCCAGGCGGCTGACGAAGTGGATTTTCTCTGTCGCAGCGGCCAGCATATTCTTTTTCTGACTGCCGCCGGATCATCCTTACACGTGCTGGGGGAGCAAAGCGGCGACTCTACCGTGGCGCTGCGCATGTCGTTGCGCGGCGCCGCCAAGGCGGCCCGCGCCAGAGGATGCGACGCGCTGAAATCTTATTCCAATTATTATCTGGGAGGCGACCCGGGTGCATGGCTGCAACGGGTACCCCACTTTGCCCGCGTGGCCTATGAGGACGTCTACAATGGCATCGACCTGATTTATCATTCCCGCGAAAACCATGTCGAGTTTGATTTTCTCGTGGCGCCGGGCGCCGATCCAAAGAAAATCCGCCTTGATTTTACCGGTGTCGACCAGTTGAAAAAGGACGGGACGGGCAATTTGCTGCTCCTGGCCCGCGGGCATGAGCTGATCTGTCGTGCCCCCTTGGCCTGGCAGGAATCGGATGGCGGCAAACAGCCCGTCGATGCGCAATTCGCTCTGCTGGACGATCGCAGCGTCCAGTTCGAGGTCGCCCCATATGATCAGCACCGGCCACTCATCATCGATCCGCAAATCGTTTACGCCACTTACCTCGGTGGAGGCGATACCGACACCGGCATGGCCATCGCTGTCGATGCGTCCGGCTGCGCTTATGTCACCGGCTCTACCCTCTCGACGAATTTTCCGACACAGCGGCCTTTTCAGAAGGATCTGTTCAGAGGGATGTTCTCCAATCTGTCTGACGTATTCGTCACCAAGATGAATCCGGAGGGAAAAGGCATCGTTTATTCCACCTATCTCGGCGGCCGATGGGACGATGTCGGGGCGGCCATCGCCGTGGACAAAGACGGCCGCGCCTATCTCACCGGCCGGACCAGCTCCGACGATGATCCCAAAACCGTCGGCTGGGATGGTTTTCCCATCAAAAAGGCGTTGCAGCCGGCTATCGCAGACCCAAATAAATCCGATGCCTTTGTCACGGTGCTGGATTCGGCGGGCGGCCTCTATTATTCATCCTACTTGGGGGGAAAATATGAAGATTACGGAACCGGCATCGCCGTCAATGCGAAGGGTCATGTCTTTATCACCGGCACGGAATTTTCTTTTAATTTCCCGGTTAAGAACGCCTATTTAAGCCAAAAACCCGGCTACTATTTTGATGCCTTTGTGACGGTCATCGACCCGGCCCAATCCGGCGCTGCTTCGCTGCTTTATTCAACCCATCTCGGCGGTACAGCGGATACCTACGGCAATGCCATTGCCGTCGATGATCTGGGACGCGCCTATGTGACCGGAAAAACCTTTGCCGCTGATTTTCCGACAACGGCCAACGTCATTCAGCCAACCTATCAAGGCAACGGCGATATTTTCGTCTGTAAATTCGACCCGACAAAAACAGGCAGTGTTTCATTGGTTTATTCTACTTTTCTCGGCAATCAAACGTCAAACGAAGGCTTGGATATTAAAGTAGGCGACTATTATTGCGCCATCGTCAGCGGCTATGGCCCGGTGCCGCCGACAGCGGGCGCCTTCACCACGACGTCCACCGCGTTCATCAGTAAATTGAACGTATACGGCAACGGATTCGTCTTCTCTGCCCGGCCCTGGAGTGCGAGGAAACTGGCGCTGGGCCCGGATGGTACGATCTATACTACTTGCTCCGCGGTGGTCCAGGGCGGGAGCCCCGGTGTGGTGGCGCTCAAGCCGGATGGCAGCGATACGTTGTTTACTCACCGGCTTCCGGTTGTCCCCTCGGCCCTGGCCGCCGACATGGCCGGCAATGTTTATATGACCGGAACGACCAGTTCCCCGGACTTGCCGGTCAAAAATGCCTATCAGTCCCAGCCCGCCGGCAAGACCGATGCCGTCATCGTCAAATTACAGGCGATGGATATGCTGATGATCAAAGTCTTTGCAGATCCGGTCTTTTGGGAACGTCTTCCGGTCCGGAACACCCAGCTCGACATTTATGCCATCGATTTGTCGCAGCGCGCCCGTCCTCTGCGCTTCATCGAGCGCAAGTTCACGGACCATAAAGGCCTACTGCGGCTCCCCCGGGGCGACGTGTATGAACCCGGCATGCCGCTGTTTCTCCGTGCAACCCCGGAAAGAGTGGTGTCGCCGAAAGAGAATCGTACCGCCGGAACGCAATTCAGCTACAAAGTGCACGTGGATAATTTGAACATCGACACCCAGGGGAAGGTCAGCGCGCAACAGCTGAAAATCAATCCAGAGGACACAACCGAGATGTTTTTGCATCATGCGTCCTTTGGCTATAGCCTGATTGCCAGCATTGAGTGGCAGGCCTCTCCGGAATACGTGGCTAATGTGCAATGCCTTTTCCGCAGAGCGAACAACCTCCTCTATGACGTGACCAACGGTCAGGCGTTTCTCGACTCCGTGGCCCTGTTCGACAACGGCGATCGCTGGGAGGAAGCCGATATCCGCCTGCATGCCGACAATGTACGCTGGCCTTCGGCCCACGCCAACGGCATTAAAGAGGCAAGCCGGCATCATGTGTATATGCCGCCCGCCTTTTACAGCAATAGTGCGGATGATAGCGCGCAAATTCAATCTATTTATAATGGTGAGCCCATCGACCCCTCCATCCCAATGACGGTCACGACTCTTGTTCATGAATTAGGCCATTATCTGTTCAACTTTCGCGATGAGTATGAGAACATTCTGGGGGAATACATCTTTAATACCATTAATTTTGGCTTCATGGACAATCCGGATGACTTGAACGATCCCGTGAGCACTGAAATGTCCGGCTACCGGCAGACCGATCAGCTCTATAGCGATTATACGCTGACCGAACATTTTCAGAGCCGGGCGCAAGCCTGCTGGGACTATTTCAAAACCAACAATGACAATATCTACGGCGATATCGTCGTTTCCATCCATCGGCCGCGCGATCTGCACATTTATCCCAATAATGTCATCGAGGGACCCAACAGTGATTGGCAGCTGCCCGATTTTTCGGTGGGCGATATGATGGGCTTTGAAAACCATGCGACGACAACCACCCGTCCGCGTCTCGATCTTGTTTTTACCCGGCAGAACCAACCGGTGAAGGGCGCCAGGGTGATGCTTGCCAAGCAAGTCGGCGATCGGTTTATCTATCACGGCAAGACCACACAAGCCGGAAGGATGAAGCTTTTCAATGCCGAGGCAGGCGACCTGGTGATCGCCACCCACGAGCGTCATGGCGATTGGCAATTCGTTGAACGCGTGCTCGACGCGGCCCTGGCCAAGTCTCACCATGGAGCCGGAACCATGGAGATGAAGCGGGTGAACGGTTCGTATACGCTTATCTCGGAGATCAACTTTGACGCTCAAGGCGCGCTTGTTTATCGCTGCCAGTGTGATCCCCTCTTCTCCGCTCCACCTTCGATGAGGTTTTTCGAAGGCCGTTCCGCAGCCAGTGAACAGCCGCTCTCTGCGGCGGCCGGGGGCTACATGGCACGCCTCGACGCGGCTGCATTCACAGCGGGAGATCTTGTTCTCTTCGCGCCGGACCGCCTCGGAGACCGCTTCCTGCTGCGGCAAGCGGCCGCGTTCGTCGACAGAGATGCCCTGGCTGAAGTGCACTACTTTGGCAATATGCCGCTGGAATTCATCAGCAAACGATCCAAGACCACGGCCAGGAAAGTGGCGGCCCTTGCTTCCGGATTTCCCGTGCCGAAAAAGGGGCTCCCTGATTCGCTGCGCAGGATATCCGACGCCATCGCCTTGAATATCTTTCCTGTCAACTCGGTGTTTATGGGACAGATACAAATTCATTATGACGCGGATTCGCTGGAAGCGCTGGTCCCCGATGCGGTGCAGCTTTACCAATGGAAGGATGGCTGGCGTCCCCTGCCGACAGGCGTGAATCTCACCCGTCGAACCGCCGCCACCGAGGTGGCGGGACCAGGGATTTTTGCCGTTTTTCTGGATCTGACCCGCAGCAGGGTGGTCTCTACTCAGATCAAACGGGCGCCCACTGCGCCGACGGGGTGGATGCTGCAGCCGAATTATCCCAATCCGTTCAATCAATACACCGTTTTGTCCTATCAAGTGCCAAAGCGTGCACGCGTGATCCTCGCGATCTATGATCTGCTCGGCCGCAAAATTCGCACCCTCGTCGACCGTCCACATGACGCCGGCGCCTATACAGTGCAATGGGATGGGCTGAATGATAAAAAACAATCGGCGGGATCCGGCGTTTACCTGATGAGGCTGCAGGCGGCGGATGTCCTACTCGCCCGAAAAATGACGCTGGTCAGATGAGAGTTCTGACCGTCCGCGCTGCGGCCGGTTTGCGACATGAAGCGGGCGTTGCCGCCTGGTGTGCGGCTGGCAGAGGGTGTCTTTGCGCCGGTCAGCGATCGTCAGTGGGTGTGGAAAAGATCGTGTAGGATGTGGAGTGTTCGATCTGAGGATAGCCGCACTTGGGATTCAGCATCGAATACTCGGCACGGATTAGCAAAGATGATAAAGCGTTATGGGCGGTCAGTTCCCCATAAAGCAAAACGGCAATCAATGATTTATTAAAAGCGGGATTGGATTTACAAATCTGCCTGCCGGCTCTCGATTTGGTCATTGCATCGAGGCGCCGGTTTCGTTAAGTTGGACCGGCGCACACATGAACGAGGCCGGCAGCAGCGAATGTTGTTCAATTTTTACCGCCGCAGTCTGTTTTTTTCAGCTCTTTTTTCAGAAACTGTCCGGTGTAGGATTCTTTGACTTTCGCCACCTGCTCCGGCGTGCCCGCTGCCATGATACGGCCGCCCTTTTCTCCGCCCTCAGGCCCCAGGTCGATGATCCAGTCCGCGGTTTTGATCACATCCAGGTGGTGTTCGATGACGATCACGGTATTGCCGCGGTCCACCAGCCGGTTCAACACGGTCAACAGCATTTTCGTGTCTTCAAAATGCAGACCGGTGGTGGGCTCGTCCAGGATATAGACCGTTTTGCCGGTGCCGATTTTGGACAGCTCGGTGGCGAGTTTGATCCGTTGCGCTTCGCCGCCGGACAGAGTGGTGGCCTGCTGGCCGAGATGAATATAGCCCAGGCCCACATCTTTCAGCGTCTGCAGCTTGCGCCGAATGACCGGCAGTTTGTCGAAAAACTCGAGCGCCTGCGACACGGTCATGTCCAGCACATCGGCGATGGACAGGCCTTTATATTTGATTTCCAGGGTCTCGCGGTTGTAGTGTTTGCCCTTACATACCTCGCAGGTCACATAGACGTCCGGCAGGAAATGCATTTCGATTTTGATGATGCCGTCGCCCTGGCACGCTTCGCAGCGGCCGCCCTTGACGTTAAAGCTGAACCGCCCCGGCTGATAGCCGCGGATTTTCGATTCCGGCAGCTGGGTGTAGAGGTCGCGGATGGGGGTGAACAGACCGGTGTAGGTAGCTGGATTGGAGCGCGGCGTGCGGCCGATGGGCGATTGATCGATGGCGATCACCTTGTCCAGATGTTCGAGCCCTTCGATGCGGTCATAGTCCAGCGGCATCTCTTTGGCATTGTAGAAATTTTTATTGAGAATGGGATACAGAGTCTCATTGATGAGGGTGGATTTGCCGCTGCCGGATACGCCGGTGATGCACACCAGGGCGCCCAGCGGAATTTCCAGGGTGATGTTTTTCAGATTATTGCCCCTGGCGCCGATCAGGCGCAGGAATCGACCGTTGCCCGAACGCCGTTGAGCGGGTTTCGGAATACAGCGCCTCCCGGCCAGATAAGCGCCGGTGATGGAACGGGGGTTGGCCGCCACCTGTTCGGGCGTGCCGAGGGCGATGATTTCACCGCCGTGCACGCCGGCGCCGGGTCCCAGGTCTATGAGAAAGTCGGCCTGTTCAATGGTCTCCTGATCATGCTCTACGACGATGACCGAGTTTCCCAAATCACGCAACCTTTGCAGCGTGTTGATGAGCCGTTGATTATCCCGTTGATGCAGGCCGATGGAGGGCTCGTCGAGGATGTAGAGCACGCCCACCAATTGTGAACCGATCTGCGTCGCCAGCCGGATGCGCTGCGCTTCGCCGCCGGAGAGCGTGCCGCTGGCGCGGTCCAGGGTCAAGTAATCCAGCCCCACGTTGACCAGAAAACCGAGTCGGGCGCGCACTTCTTTGAGGATCTGCTGGCTGATGGTCTGCTCGCGTTTGTTCAACGGCAGGCGGTTGAAAAATTCCAGAGCGGCCTGGACAGAAAAAGCGGAAACCTCCTGGATGCCCAGATCCGCAATTTTGACGCTGCGTGCTTCGGGTTTCAGCCGCGCGCCGTTGCAGGCTGAACAGGGCACCATGTTCATGAACCCCTCGATCCATTCACGGATGCCGCCCGAATCGGTCTGCTGATAACGGCGCTCGAGATTTTTAATGATGCCTTCGAATTTATTGCGGAACTTGCCCTCCATTTTACCCGACCGGGATTTATAGTTGAAATCCATCACCTCGTCCGATCCGTGCAGCAGCACCTGCTGCAGCGCTTCGGGCAAATCCATAAACGGCGTGTCCAGTGAGGCGCCGTATTTTTCCACCACTCCGGCGGACAGCGTCATGTACCAGCCGTCCTTCAGCGTGCCCCAGGGCGCGATGGCGCCCTCGTTGAGCGACAGGCTCTTGTCCGGCACCACCAGATCCGGGTCAATCTCCATCAAAGTGCCCAGTCCGTTGCACGTGGGGCAAGCGCCATAGGGCGAGTTGAAGGAGAACAGCCGCGGCGAGGGCTCTTCGTACGAGATGCCGCAATCGATGCAGGCGTACTGCTCGCTGAACAGCAGCTCCTGTTGGCCGATCACGTCGATGAGGACAATGCCGGACGCAAGCCCCAGAGCGGTCTCGATAGAGTCGGTGAGTCGCGATTGAATCTTGGGGTTGATGATCAGCCGGTCGACGACGATCTCGATGCTGTGTTTTTTGTTTTTGTCGAGCTTGATCTCCTTGTCCAGTTCCATAAGCTCGCCGTCCACGCGAACGCGTACATAGCCGTCGCGGCGCGCTCCTTCAAAGAGCTCGCGGTATTCGCCCTTGCGGCCGCGCACGATAGGCGCCAGAACCTGGATGCGGCTCTCCAGGGGCAACGTCATCACCTGGTCGACAATCTGCTGGATGGTCTGGCGTTCGATCTTTTTGCCGCAGCGGTGGCAATGGGGGATGCCGATGCGGGCGTAAAGCAGACGAAGGTAATCATAGATCTCGGTCACGGTGCCCACGGTGGAGCGGGGATTGCGGCCGGTGGTGCGCTGTTCGATGGAGATGGCCGGCGACAGGCCTTCGATATAATCCACATCCGGTTTTTCCATCAGGCCGAGAAACTGGCGTGCATAGGCGGATAGGGATTCCACATAACGGCGCTGGCCTTCTGCATACAGCGTATCGAAGGCCAGCGACGATTTGCCGGACCCGGAGAGGCCGGTGATCACCACCACTTTGTTGCGGGGGATCTCCAGGCTGATGTTCTTTAGGTTGTGTTCGCGTGCGCCGCGGATGATGATTTTATCTTTTTCGGCCATAAAAATTTTTAATCCTTGCTGGTTGTGCCTGATGATCGTCGGATAGGTGTGTTCCGGCAGAACGGTTGCCGTGATGTCAGCGCCGGCGGTGGTGTTGCATTGGCGTCCGAGCCGGAAGTGTCCTGTTGTCGACGCGGCAAGCCCAGGCGGCCTGTGCCAGCCGCCGGTTTTCATTGCAGCGATCCAGTGTCAACGCGGAATCCGGTCAGGAGGCGTGATTGCAAAGCGATAATCTACAAAATTCTCGCTATTATTAAAAGCCACTTTTTTCGTCCCAGGCGGCGGAGTTGATAAAAAAGGTTGATATTTTATGAAAATTATCGTAGAATTTGAACAAAATTCAGTCCTTAGATCATCAGGAGAGACTCATGAAGCGAAGTATCGCGTTGGTGGTCCTGTTCGTGCTGAGCGCCTGGGTCGGCGCGCAGACTGTGGTCGAACATCTGGCTGCAGGGGACGCGGCCTATGAGCGCTATGACAACGCCGCAGCGCTGAAACACTATCAAGCGGCTTGGCAGTTGGATTCCACCTATTGCGAGACGCTGTGGAAGCTGTCCCGCACCCATACCGATATCGGTGAGCTGGCGGACAAGGAAACACAAAAACAGAACTATACGCAAGGTCTGAAATTCGCCCGCTCCGCCGTGCGCCATTGTCCGGACAATGCGGATGCGCATCTGGTCCTGGCGGTCTCGGTCGGCCGCGTCGCGCTGATGGTGGGCGGCAAGAAAAAGGTGGAGCTTTCCAAAGAAGTCAAGGCGGAAGCGGAGAAAGCGCTGGAGCTGGATCCCAACAAGGATATCGCTCATCACGTGTTAGCGCGCTGGCATCGTGAAGTCACCCATCTCAGCGGCTTTTTAAAGACCTTTGCCAAAATTCTCTATGGCGGCCTGCCGCCTGCCAGCGATGAACAGGCGGTGGCTCATTTTAGCAAAGCCTTGCAGCTCAAGCCGAATTACATCAACCATCATTTGGAGATGGGCATCACCTATGAAGCGATGAAACAATGGGAAGCCGCCCGTGCCGAGTATCAGAAAGTGGCGGAGCTGCCCATCGGCGCGTTCAACGATCAGCAGCATAAACAAGAAGCGGCTGAACGGCTGGCCAAGATCAAGGATAAGAAATAGCTTCGGCCGGAGAATCGCGTACCGTGTTGTGGAAAAGAGGGTTCATCGCGCTGGGGCTGATCACCGCCGGCGTGCTGCTCTGGACCGGCCGCATGGAGGTAGTGCATTTTGCCATCGGTTCGGTGCGCACGCGCATCGGTCAGCTGTTCGGAGTCGACCGTCTGCATCACTTTATCCTCAGCCTGCAGGGCGGCGCCCTGCTGTTGGTTGTGATCGGCGTGCTCGTTCTGATCCTGGGCGTCCGCCAGGTCTATAAATCCGGAAAGAAAAGATGAATCCAACGTTCCTTCTTTGGCTGTTCATGCTGCTGAGCCCGCCGGCGGCGGATCATCCGCCGCTGTTTCACCGTTTAGCCAAAACCGACAGCCACGTGCATCTGTGCACGTTTGACTCCGCTTTTGCTCAGCAGGCTCGGGCGGACCGGTTTCGTCTGGTGACCATTTTGGTCGGCGCCACTGATTCGATTGCGATTCAACGGCAACGGCACTGGGCGGTTGCACAGGCGGAGCGCTTTCCCGGCACGGTGCGATGGATTACTACGTTTTCACTGCAAGGCTTTGAAGAGCCCGGTTGGCAGAAGAAAACCATCGACCGCCTGCGCCGGGATTTTGCTGCCGGCGCCATCGGCGTCAAGGTGTGGAAGGATATCGGCATGGTGATCCGTGATCATGCCGGCCGGTTCGTGATGATCGACGACCCGCGGCTCGACGGGATCTTTCACTTTATCGCTGCCAGCGGCAAACCGGTGGTTGCCCATCTCGGCGAACCACGCAACTGCTGGCTGCCGTTGGAGCAAATGACGGTTAATAACGATCGCTCCTATTTTAGCCGGCATCCGGAGTATCACATGTTTCTGCACCCTGAAGTGCCTGACTATGCAGAACAGATCCGCTGCCGGGATCACTGGCTGGAGAAAAATCCAAACCTCAGGGTGATCGGCGCGCATCTCGGCAGTCTCGAGTATGATGTGGAGGAATTAGCCAAGCGCCTCGAGCGCTATGCCAATTTTTCTGTGGATCTATCGGCGCGCATCTGTCACCTGCAGATACAGGACCGGGATCGCGTGCTGCGGTTATTCGACCGGTACCAGGATCGACTGCTCTATGGAACAGATATAGAGATCGAAGAAGGTGAACAACCGGCACAAGTTAGGGAAAAAGTGCATCGCACGTGGCGGGAGGACTGGATTTACTTGAGCACCGATCAAAAGCTGACCTCGCCCCTGGTCAGCGGTGGATTCCGCGGGCTGAAACTAAAACCAGCGGTTCTGCAAAAAGTGCTTCATGCCAATGCCTGCACATGGTTGGGTTTGGAGGAGTAAAGCGACAGGAGATCGTGGCCAGTGCAATCCGTGGGGCAATCCCATGGATTGCGTTTATGCGGCCACCCTATGCAATGCGGTGGATTGCACCACGGAACGGCAATCCAGTGGATTGCACCACGATTGCGCTACACCCCGGACGGCCACAAAATCAACTTTTCTCCTTCTTTTTCAAATCCATGGTTAATAAAAATCGTCGCCAGAGGATGATGCGCCGCGGGTTCATCGTCGATCGCGCACAGCTCGAGCCGCTTGCGGGGACGGAAAAATATCGGCAGACGCAGCCACCCCTTGAGTTTTTCGGCTAAAGGTCCAGCCAGCTGCGGTGAAAAATAATCTGTTGTCTGCACGCGCCTGGCGAAATTTTCCACCACGGCCGCCGGACGATCGTCAGCGTAACAGACATGATTGCCGTTGATCCGGCTGATCTCGATGGCGCGGCCGTTCCGCCGCCAGAGTTGTTTTTCCGTTGCCGCCGGCAGTGTCCACAATGGGTCCAGGGTCGCCAGCATGACCAGCCCTGGTTCAGCCGGCTGAGGATTTTCCAGATCAGCGAGCAGCTCGGGCAAGGCGAATTGCAGCCCCGAGATTCCTTGAACAAAACAACCCCTGCGAATTTCCCCCTGCCATTCCAACCGTTTCAATTGATGAAAGATCTCCGGCCATGGCAACAGCCCCCGTTCGCGACGGTAAACCTCTTTGACCACCAAGCCATAGCGCTGCAGCAACAGGCGAGCCTGCTCCTCCGCCTGGCGGGCCGGGCTCATCTCGCGGCCCAGCACGCTAAAGCTGTTGATGGCGAACCATCGGGCCCGTTGCTGCTGCACGCGCAGACGCACGCTTGAGCGGGTGGGGCGATGATGCAATGACTGGATCGACCGCGCAGGAAAGTTGTAAGGATCGCGGTTGTCGCTGGTTTGTGATTCGGCTTCCAGCACTGAGAGAAAGCTTGAATAGTCATCGCATCCGGCCAGGCCCTTGTACGCCAAATCCCGCAATGCTGCAAACACCTGAACCATGGACAATCCAATGCCATCGCTGATGATCGGAGCGAAGCAGGCCCCGTTCTCATGGAGAAAGCGCAGCACCTGCTGTTCGTTGCCCGAGAGAGCGGCAGCTCGTCTGCTCAGCTCTTCGCGACTCTGGAAAAGAGCGCCGCGGCAGGCGGGCCAAAAAGCGATCAGTGTACGGCCGGTTTCATTCTGCCGTTCCGCCACTGCGGTCGCCTCGCCGCGTTTTAGTGCTTGAGCCCAGCTAAGGCCGGCTTGATCAGCATACGCTTCCAGGCCCAGGTCCTGCTCCCAGGCTTTCATCGGCAGATAGTAACCCATCCACGCCGCGGCAGATGTCCTTCTTTTGTGCTGCATCAGGGCATGGAAAAGCAGTGCGGAATCGGCCGGCCGCTCAAAGGCTCTGCGCCGGACAACGGCGCGGCGATAAAGCTCTGCAAAACGATTGGGATCGCACCAGGTGGTTTCCGGCGAATCCTGCAAAAGGGCGCCCCTGAAAAGCTTTTTATCCTGTGTCAGCGCGGCCAGCGTTTCGCGCAGGATTCCGTCAGGCAGGCCGGTGGCCTGTCCGATCTCCAGCAGGGTTTTAGGGCCGCGCTTTGCGAGAAACCGCTGAATGAGGTCCGCCGGTTTATGCACACCCTGGGCGCCGGCCGCTGACCAGCGGTTTTGCGGATTGATAAAGATCCGGCCGCTGCTGGACAGCTGCTCCAGCCAGGCCTGGGGCGGCTGCGATGAACAAAGATTCAGTTCCTCGCTGGACAGCGGGCCCTGCTGTTCGATAATCTGCATCAATTCCTCGCTGTCGCGGGCGCGGGTGTCAGGGGTCTGTTGCAGCCATCGTTTCTCCATCTCTTCGACCAGCTCCTGAGTCAGCAGGGCAGGCGGCTGTTCGCGGCCCATTATTTCCGCCAGCAACTCGTTGCTGACCGCTGCCGCTTGATCGGGAATGCGCATGCGGTCGTATTCATACATATGGCCGGCGAGAAAGCGGAACATCAATCCGGACGCCATGGGTGAGGGAGAGAGGGTGCGGACGAAATGGAGCGTTATCTCGGCCGCAGAGATTTTCAACAGCACCTGCTGCAGCGCAGGCCAATCAAATACCTCCTGCAGGCAATCGCGATAGGTCTCGGCGAGGATGGGAAACTCGGGATACCGCTGCACGGTCTGCTGCAGATCGGCGCTGCGCAATCTCTGCAGCCAGAGCGGAAGGCGTTTGCCCGGCCGCGATCGCGGTAGAATGAGGCTGCGGCCTGCGTTCTGACGAAAGCGGACGGCAAACAAGGGGCTCACGGCCAGACCCTGCAGCAGCCATCGTTCTGCTTCCGCAAGCGAAAGGGTGAACAGAGCGTTGACGTCCAGCGGCTGGGCGCTGTCCGGAAAGCGGAAGAGCATGCCGTCGTCGTCAAAGGTATATTGAAACTCGAGATGATACCGGTGCGTCAGCACCGCGGCCAGCACCATGGCCCAGGCGCCGGTAACGCGGCTGCCGAACGGCGCATGCACCACCAGATGCGGCATGGTGGAGGCATCGACGAACTGCTCCACCACCACCGTCGAGTCGGTGGGCAAACGGCCGGTGAGCTTGAGCTGGCGTTGCAGATAGTGATAGAGATTTTCCGCTGCCGCGACATCGCAGTGGCAGTTCTGCTGCAGCCAGGTGATAGGATCGGACTGCCGCATTGCCTCGGCGCGCAAGGCGCCGACGGCCGCGCAGGTGGAATAATTTTTAAACAGCGGCTCGCCTTTCCAGAACGGCGATCTCGGTAGATCGGCCTGGATCGGGCTGACGTGGATTTCGTTACGATCGATCTTTTGAATGCGCCACTCGCTGTTGCCAAGAAAAAAATGGTCGCCCACTTTTGATTCAAAGACAAACTCTTCTTCCACCTCACCCACTTTTTTCCGATCCCCGGCCAGAACGACGGCAAAGTAACCGCGGTCTGGTATCGTGCCGCTGTTCAACACCGCCAGCAGCCGGCTGCCGCGACGGCCGATCAATCGATCGTTAATCCGGTCCCAGGCAAGCCGCGGCTGCAGTCCGGCCAGCGGTGCGTCGCTGAATTGACCGGCCAGCATCTCCACGGTTTGATTGAAGGCATGTTCCGTGAGATGGCGGTAGCAGTGGCTTTGTCGGAACAGACGATACAGCGCTGTGCGTTCCTGCGGTTCCATTGCGACCTCGGCGACGATGTGCTGCGCCAGCACATCAAGGCAGTTTTCCGGAACCGTGGTCTCCTCAATGGCCGCCTGCTGCATGGCCCGGGTCATGGCCATGCTGTCGTCCAAGTCCGCCGGATAAAGGGGAATGATGCAACCCTGAGCGCTGGCGTTAAGCAGATGGCCGCTGCGGCCGACGCGCTGCAGGCCCGAAGCGACGCTCTTGGGGCTTTCGACCTGAACGACCAGATCGATGCTGCCGATATCGATACCCAGTTCCAGGGAGGCGGTGGCGACAACCGCAGGAATCGCCCCCTGCTTCAGCCGCTGTTCAACCTCGAGGCGTAGATCGCGCGACATGCTGCCATGGTGGGCCAGGGCAAAGACCGCTTCGGCTTCCCCGCTTTCCTGATGATGCCGTTCGTTCAGCCGGCGAGTGAGCTTTTCCGCCTGACTGCGCATGGAGACAAAGATCAGTGTGGTGCGATGGCTGCGGATTAGCTGATACAGCCTTTCCACTACCGCGGGCCAGACCGAGGCATCCGGCAGATCACCGAATCGCGGCAGAGGAGAGAGAACCGACAGGTTCATCCTTTTCGCCATGCCGCAGTCGATGATGGTCACAGGTCGCGGCACGATCTCTTCCTGCGCCGGATTCCAGACGCCGCCGCCGAGAAAAGCGGCCACAGTGGACAACGGCCGTTGGGTGGCGGACAGGCCGATGCGCTGAGGATCCCGGCCGCACAGGCGGCTCAGCCGTTCCAGGGACAGGCTGAGATGCACGCCGCGTTTATTGCCGCACAGGCTGTGGATCTCGTCTACGATTACATACTGGAGCCTGCGAAAGAGCTCGCGGCCCTTCAACGATGTCAGCAGCAGGGAGAGAGATTCCGGCGTGGTGATGAGAATGTGGGGCGGTTTGCGTAAAAGTTTTTGTCGGTCCGCAGCGGTGGTATCACCGGTGCGCACCGCTGCGCGGATCGGCGGCGGTTCCAGACCTTGGTCAGCGGCAGCGGCCTTGAGGCCCAGCAGCGGTTCCTGAAGATTGCGGTGAATGTCGTTGTTCAGCGATTTCAGCGGAGAAATATACAGGGTGTGGACGCCGGCCTCGAAGGATCGCGCTTCTGCGTTTAGACTTTTACGCAGCAGGCGATCGATGCACCATAGAAAGGCAGCGAGAGTTTTTCCTGAACCCGTGGGCGCCAGGATCAGCGTGTGCCGACCGGCGGCGATGGCCGGCCACCCCTGTTGCTGCGGCGGACTGGCGTGGCCGTAGCGGCGCCGAAACCAATCCGCGACCAGGGGATGAAAGAGAGGCTCCTCAGTGATCACGACTCCTTGCCGATATCACGATGATACGCCTGAAGCGATTTGACGCCGGCTTTGCCCTTGCGCGCGGCGTGAATGCCCACGGTGGCAGCCAAGGCGGCGGTGGTGGTGGTGAGATAGGGAATTTTGTATTTGATGGCCGATTTACGGATGTAGGAATCATCGATCTCGCTCAGCTTGCCCATGGGCGTGTTGACGATGAGCTGGATCTCGCCGTTTTTCAACGCATCGACGATGTGCGGACGGCCTTCATAAATTTTAAGAATCTGTTGGCTGCGGATGCCGTTGCGGTCGAGAAATTTCTGCGTGCCTTCCGTAGCGAGCAGCTTGAAGCCCAGGTTGTGAAAGCGTCGCGCCACCTCAAGGATCTCTTCCTTGTCGCGATCGGTCACGGTAATCAGCACCGTGCCCTGGGTGGGCAGCGTCATGCCCGCTGCTTCTTGGGCTTTGTAAAAGGCCAGGCCGAAGGAATCAGCCAGTCCCAGCACCTCGCCGGTGGAGCGCATCTCCGGCCCCAGGATGGGGTCCACTTCGGGAAACATGTTGAATGGGAACACGGCGGATTTCACGCCGAAATGGCGAAAGGGTCTGTTTTGCAATTTAAACTCCGCCAGCTTTTTACCGAGCATGATCTGGGTGGCGATTTTGGCCATGGGTATGTTGCAGACCTTGGAGACCAGCGGCACTGTGCGTGAAGCGCGGGGGTTGGCCTCGAGGATATAGACCACCTCGTCGGCGATGGCATATTGAATGTTCATCAGTCCTTTCACTTGCAGTTCCTTGGCGATCTGTTTGGTGTATCGGGCGATGGTGTCCAGATGCCGTTCTGCGATGGCCACAGGCGGAATGACGCACGAGGAATCGCCCGAGTGAATGCCGGCGTATTCGATGTGCTGCATGATGGCAGGGATGAAGACCGTCTCGCCGTCCGCGATCGCATCCGCTTCCACCTCGATGGCGTTTTGGAGAAATTTATCGATGAGAATCGGCCGCTCGGGAGAGACATCCACAGCGGCGGCGACGTAGCGACGCAGCATCTTTTCGTCCAACACGATCATCATCGCCCGGCCGCCGAGCACATAGGAGGGCCGCACCATCAGCGGGTAGCCGATGCGCTGTGCAATGGCCAGCGCCTGCTCGAGATCCGCCGCCATGCCGGACTCGGGCTGTGGAATGCCCATGCGATCCATAACCTTGCGAAAGCGGTCGCGGTCTTCGGCCAGGTCGATGGTTTCCGGCGAGGTGCCGAGAATAGTCACGCCGGCGCGCGCCAGATCATTGGCCAGATTCAGCGGGGTTTGGCCGCCGAACTGGACAATAACGCCGAGGGGCTTTTCCTTTTGATAGATGCTCAGCACATCTTCCAGCGTCAGCGGTTCAAAGTAGAGCTTATCGGAGGTATCGTAATCCGTGGAGACGGTCTCCGGATTGCAATTGACCATAATGGACTCGAACCCCGCGTCGCGGATGGCAAAGGCGGCATGCACGCAGCAATAATCGAATTCAATGCCCTGGCCGATACGGTTGGGTCCGCCGCCCAGCACCATGATTTTTTTGTTGCTGGTCACTGGATGCTGCTGCGGCGCCTGATAGGTCGAAAAGTAGTACGCTGCATTTTCGACGCCGCTCACCGGCACCGCTTCCCAGGATTCGACGAGGCCGAGACGGGTGCGCTGTTCGCGAATCTGATCCTCCGGCGCCTTCAGCAGGCGGGCAAGATAGCGGTCGCTGAAACCGTCGCGCTTCGCCTCGGCCAGCAGAGCGTCCGGCAGCGGTCGGTCCTGCGTGGCGAGGATTTTTTCCTCCAGCTGCACCAGCTCCTGCATCTGCAGGATAAACCATTGTTTGATGTTGGTCAGCCGGTGGAGCTCGTCCACACTGGCGCCCTTGCGCAGCGCTTCATACATGATGAAATGCCGTTCACTGGAGGCGGTGTTGAGAAGCGACAGCAGCTCGGGCAGCTCTTTACGGTTGAAATCCCTGGCAAAGCCCAATCCAGGGCGGCCGATCTCCAGGGAGCGGATCGCTTTTTGCAGCGCCTCTTTATAGCTTTTGCCGATGCTCATGACCTCGCCGACCGCACGCATCTGCGTGCCGAGCTTGTCTTGCACGCCCTCGAATTTTTCAAAGGCCCAGCGGGCAAATTTGACCACCACATAGTCGCCGGAGGGCGTGTATTTATCCAGAGTGCCGTCGCGCCAGTAGGGGATCTCGTCCAGGGTCAATCCCCCTGCCAACAAGGCGGACACAAAGGCGATGGGAAAGCCGGTTGCTTTGGAAGCCAGGGCGGAGGAGCGCGAGGTGCGCGGATTGATCTCGATGACTACGACCCGACCGCTCGCCGGATCATGGGCGAACTGAATGTTGGTGCCGCCGATGACCTGAATCGCCTCGACGATGGCGTAGGCATAGCGCTGCAGTTTTTTCTGCAGTTCTGCGTCGATGGTCAACATCGGCGCCGTGCAGTACGAATCGCCTGTGTGCACACCCATGGCGTCGACGTTTTCGATAAAGCAGACCGTGATCATCTGATTCTTTGCGTCGCGCACCACCTCCAGCTCCAGTTCCTCCCAGCCAAGGACCGACTCTTCGATCAGCACTTGGTTGACGATGCTGGCCGCCAATCCCCGCGTCGCGATGGTTTGCAGCTCTTCCTTATTGTACACCAGGCCGCCGCCGGTGCCGCCCATGGTGTAGGCGGGCCGCACCACCACGGGGTAGCCCAGTTCGTCGGCCGCCTGTTCCGCTTCCTCCAGTGAATAGACCGCCTTGCTCGCCGGCATATCGATGCCCAACCGCTGCATGGTCTCCTTAAAGGCCGTGCGGTCTTCCCCGCGCTCGATCGCGTCGACGTTGACGCCGATCACTCGCACGCCGTATTTTTCCAGCACACCGGCCTTGGCCAGCTGCGAAGAAAGGTTGAGGCCGGTCTGGCCGCCCAGGTTGGGCAGCAGCGCGTCCGGCCTTTCTTTTTCGATAATATAAGTGAGATACTCCAGGCTTAGCGGTTCGATGTAGGTGACGTCCGCCATGCCCGGATCGGTCATGATGGTGGCAGGGTTGGAATTTACCAGAACGATCTGGTAGCCAAGGGAGCGCAATGCCTTGCACGCTTGGGTGCCGGAGTAATCAAATTCGCAGGCCTGTCCGATCACAATGGGTCCGGAACCTATGATCAACACTTTTTTCAGATCATCACGTTTGGGCATGGAGCAAATCCTTTCGCTGTACCAGTTCTTCTGTTCTAAGCTTTAGCCTTGCACCAGTTTCATGGCGATACTCGCCCATTCCCACAGCCGCTGCGGCTGATAGTGCACGGTGGAAATATCCTTTAAAATGATCTCGATGCAGCATCCGGACGCGGCTTGGAGAAAATCCTCCAGCTCCTGTTCGGCCGCGTCCGGCCGCCAGAACTCCCAGGCCAGCACCGCTGGGTTCGGTTTGCGCGAGAATACATATGCCTCGCCGACTTCTTTTACTGCGCGGTTGATCTGAATGCGCGGGCTCATGGAAATTTTGCGCAACCGCGGGATCGTGCGCAGCATCGTCATCTTGCCGTCCAGGGGCTCACAGCAGCCGTAATAAACCAGCCCCCAGCGTTGCAGCCAGCGCATTTCATGCTGCAGGGCGAATTCTTGATGCATGGCCTCGGATACTTCGGAAAAGATCTGTGCTGTGGCGCAGCCCCACATGTTTTCAGTGCGCACAAGTTTTGGATTAAAAATTTCGCCAGGCAGATCAGAGGTGTAGCCGTATCCGCCGGAGCCGATTCGCGTGTTGTCGTCGTTGCGGTCGAGCAAACCGAGCGCCTGCCATTGATCCAATTCCGCCAGCTTGGCATCCACCAACCGGGCCATAGCGCAGTGGACCAATTCAGGCCGGTCGATGAGGTCGGTCATGGCCTGCTCGACGCCAAACCAGCGGATCAGCTCATCCCAAGGCGCAAACCATTTGCCCTTGAAACCGATCTCACGGACCGGCAGGATATCGCCAAAGATGCCTTCCATGACATGACGGGCCTGCTCTGTGGCCTCACGGTCATAGGTGACCATCGGCGTTTTTATTTTATCCACATCCTGCAAACAGGCGATCTGCTGGTGAAAGCGCCGTGAGTAGATGTCCGAATTTTGGTCGGTTACGCGGACATCCACATCCTCGCTGATGCCCAGGCCCGTGCTGTGGATAACTTTTGGACAGGCGATATAATCATCCATGATCATATCTACGGGCAGATGGCGCCACTGATAGAGACGGCGGCGAAGCTCGCGTTCAATGCCCTGCAGCCAGGCGGTGGAGGTGCGCAGCGTCAGTTCATCGTTCACGTTCATCTCATGCCACGGTATCTCGGTGATCCAGACCATGGGCCGCTGCGGTTGCAGATCATTCAGCCGGCGCCAGAGCTCCGCTTTTTCGCGCTGAACCGGCGAGGCGGCGATCTTCTCCTGCTGCGCGGCCAACCTGCGGAGAATGTCGCGATCCTGATCCGTAACGATCAAGTGGTTGTCGGTCGCAGCCTTCATGAACTGTTTTTCTTTCTGTTTTTATCCATCCGACTTGCGACCAGGTTCAGCGATCCAGGAATCGTTCTTTGAAGGTCGGCTCTTCGCCCGCCAGTTTCAGGAAAACGTCCAGCGGCACTACCTTGAATTGCGGGCTCAGCCGGTCAAGAATGGACTTTACTCTTTTAATGCTGCTGGACTGGCGCACATGCATAAGTAAAAAGTAGGGACGGATTTTATTGAGCCCGGCCAGTTCTTCCAGATCGGCCACCACCTGATCATCGGCCGCATCCGGCGCCAAGTAATAATCATAGGAGATCAGCGGTCTTTTATCCTTGACGGCAAAAGTGTGCGATTGGGTGTAGCCGTTGGCAAAACCGATGGCGTCGGGCATGCCGTCATAAAACGCCGTAACGACTTGTCGGGTCAGATCGGAGTTGCCCTCCACCATCACGCCTTCGGAATAATCCATGATTTCAAACACGTTCAGGTCCAGTCGTTTCATCAGGCCGTAGGCCAATTCGATCATGCCAGGAAGAAATTTGGGTGGAATGGCTTTGGGATACGCATAGCCGGCGCCGCCCAGCGCACCGATAAAATAATCATTGGGCGTGGCCTGAGAATAAAAGTATTCCAGCATAGCCGGCGCCAGGTCGATGTAGTTCATACCCACCTCCCAGGCATAGGGAAGCTCGCCGCGGCCGGGTTGCGTCCATGCGCCCAGGCCGATGCCGTCGGTTTGGATGCAGGCGATGTAGACGCGTTTCTCCGGCTTGTATGATTGGCCTGGCTTCAGCTGGTGATTGTTCTTGAATACGAAACCAGGCGTGGCCTTGACCTGGGAGCTGAAACTCATATTAGGCAGAGAGTGCAATCCCTCGACGCGCAGCGCATGGCTGGAGGTCTGTTTGACCCACTGCTCTTCCAGATCCTTTTTATAGGAATGCCAGCCAAAGACGAACGAGTAGGGCTTCATTTCCGACAGCAGCGAATCGGCCAGTTGATATTCCTCCACATCGGTTACCCTGGCGGAAAGATCGTTGAAAAACGCTTTTTTGACAATGCCCCAGTCAGCAACGCCGGGTTTCATGACATTGCCGTGCTCACCGCCCAACCAGACAATATAGTCCCTGCTGCAACGGTTCCAGTACTGCTTTTTCGCCCAGCGGTAGATCTGCACGTCGGATTGCCCGGTGAATCGGCCGCGGAAATCAGCCACCGGTTTGAGCCCTGCTTTTTCCACCATGGGGATCAATTCTTCGCTGACCACCGCCGCTTTTTCCAGCCCTGCCACGGTGAAGGCGACGATCAGCGAGGTGCGGACGTTTTTATCCCATACCACATAGCCGGACACATGATCGCGGAAGGCGGCGAGCACCTGTTCAGCGGTTTTGAGCTCGGTAAAGCTGTAGCAGCGCTCTTTATGTAAAAAGTCGAAAAAGCCGGGGCTGTAGCGGAAGTCCCATTTTTCCGGATAGATGAAATAGAGATGGGGTCCATCGCTGTTGGCCAAGCCCTGCATGGAATGCAGGAACGCCTTTTCCGCGAGCTTGCCCTCCAGAGTCCAGTCGTCCTCCAGACGCATAAAGCACGCCTGGCGCGTACCGGAACGTTTCAACATGTAGACCGGCGAGGCTTTGGGATCCCGGGTGTCCCGTTGAATGCTGTAGGTCATCAGCTGTTCCAGAGGCGAGACCTGGTAGGTGTGCACGGTGTTCAGCTCCGCTTTGCCCTGAGAAGTGCTCACTTCCACCTGTTCGGTGACAGTGAGTTTTGTGGCCTCTTTGTTCCAGATGGCTGACATTTTCCGTGATCCTCCGGGAATGTTGGCCAGGCCGAGAAAGATGGTACCCGGCGCCACCTGATGCTGCAGAGCGACGGTGTGTTTTTTACCATTGGCGGTCAGCCGCAGCGTATCCTGAAATCGGTCTCTGGCACGGCTGCCCCATTTTTGAATCAGGGTGAGCTGATCGCCCTTGCACTGCATTTCCAGGGAAAGGGTCTGATAAAACGAGATGGGGGTGCTTTTCTGCGGCACCAGATCCCATGATCCGATAAAGTCCGACACAGCGCCGAACAGCACCGCAGGGATCAGAACAGCGGGCAGCCAAAACAGGGTACGGGTATGCATTCGGTTACTCCTTTTCATAGTAAGGGATCGCCCGAATGGGTGGCGATCCCGCTGTTCGGCTTCATAAGAGGACGAAACGGCCGAATGTTCTTATCATTTTCTTTCAACGATATTTATAAGAATGTAAGGATTTTTACCGCTCTGCTGCAAGAATAAAATGTACAAAGGAGCGAGAAAAGGAAGGAGGGTGAGTGCGGTTCAGGATTCGATCACCTGCAGCAACTCCCGGTTTTTAATGGGCCGGGTGATAAAGTGCGTTATGCCGTAATCCTGTGCCCGGCGCGGCATGGTCGAATCTCCGTGGTCATAGATGCCGATCAATCTCAGCTTGGGATAACGATGGCGGATTTGATGGGCGACGGACAAGCTGTCCCATGGATCATCCTCGCTTTGTTTGCGAATCGTCAGGTCCAAAAAGGTCAAATCCGCCTCCGTTTGATCCAGCACCTGCAGGAGATCTTGCATGTCTCGCGCCACAATCACATCATGCAGATTGCTGAGCATAAGATACATTTGCATCTCGGAGCGAAGTTCATCGTTGAAAATTACGATTTTCATAATCCGGGCTGTTGATAGGTCTGCTCTGCTTTGTGCTTAAATAGCGGCAAAACAGCCCGTTTGCGGAAGGAGATCAGTACAATTTTTGCAGGGTGCTGTTGCGGTAATAGTGCTGCAGGATTCGGCGATAAGTAAAACCCTGCTGAGCCATGACCGTGGCGCCCACCTGGCATAGGCCGACGCCATGGCCCCAGCCGGCGCCGATCAGATGAAAGCGCAGGACGGTCCCGCTCTCAGCGCGGTCTCGTTCGATGTAGAAACAGGCGGAATAGAGATGGCTTTCCGAGAGAATTCGGCGGATAGCCAGTTCCTTGCCCACTCGGATTGTTTTGTGGCTGCCGATCACGTCCAGCCATTTCAACCTGCCGGAGCGGCCGCGTTCGCCGGGTTCCAGATCGACCAGTTTGCCAAAGTCCTCGCCCAGTTTGCTTTTGATCAGAGCCTCCAGCTGTTCCCGGGTGAAAGTTACGCGCCAGCGGAACAACTCCCGAGTGTTGTAGGGCAGGCTGGACGAGATCTTGTATTTCAGGGTGTTGCAGTAGACGTCCGGCGTGCTGTCGATATAGGCTTTGGCGTCGCTCTCCTCGCGCAGATCCGCAGCGATAGGCGCCTCGCCGTCCACGCCGCTGACCAGATAGGGTATGCGGCGCTGGTCCCAGACATGTTCATAATCCTCCATGACGCCGCCGCAAATTTTTGCATAGCGGGCATCGCAGACCCGGTTGTTGAACAACAGGGTCTCCCCCTCGGTGGCGGCGGCCGCCTGCTGCGATGCAGAGGATACGTTGGCGATGCCGTGATAACACTGGCAATGGTCATCGGAACAGAGGTGAAAGGGCTCGTCGTAATGATGTTTGCCCATAGTCGCCAGAATGGTGCTGCGCGCGGCTACGGTTTGCGCCTTGAGCAGTTCCATGGGATTCTCCGCGGTCATTTCGGATGAATTGACGCTGACGAGGTATGATTCAATATCGAGTTCATTGATCGCCAGCAGCGCGCCGCTGGTGTTGAACCGTATCTCCAGGCAGCCGGGCAGCTGCTGGGTTCTTTTGTGCTGCCAGTGAAATTCGATGCCCACGGTGACATCGGCCAGAGAGAGGATCGCCGTGGGGTCCTGCGGCTCGATGCGCAGGCCGGCGACAAACCTCTGATCGCCGCAGCGCAGCACGCCGGCCGCCGGGCTGACGATCTCTTTGACCACTACCGCTTCACCGGCCGGTTCGTAGGAACGGCAAAAGTCCTGAGCTTGGTCATGTGTTGCAAACGGCCCGGTCACGATCCAGTATTCTCGGTTATCGATCAATTGATGGTTCAAGGGCAGGGTCAGTCCCTGTCGCCACAGCTTGGTCTGTAATTTTTCTTCCGCCTGGAACTGGCGCGCCTCCTCCTCGGTTTCCCGGATCGCCAGCCGCACCGCCCAGCGGATATGCGCCGGGGTGGATTCGATTTTCTCCACGCGGTATTCGACATCCGCCCGGCCTGTCCCCTGCTCCTGACCATCCAGGGTCATCAGGCGGAACGGTTTATCACAGCGAAAACGTATCTCTTCCGCGGCTTGAATCATTCCGATGCGCACCTTTGGTTTCGGTCGAGGCATATTTTTTTTCCTCAAATATTAAGTGAAGGGACTGCGCTGAAACGGAACAGCTGTTCAGCCGCTGATCACAGATCCTTCATCGATCTCTCGGGCGTCACAGGCTCTGTTGAACCGGTCCACTCCGAACCAAACCAGCAGCACGGCGGCGATCAGCCAGTAGGTGTGCACATGGATTTCTCCACAATACCAGTTCCAGGATTCTTTCGGCAGGTTAAGCCATAAAAAGGCCAGCAGATTATTGAGCGCATGCAGGATCACGCCGGGCCAGATGCTCTGTGATCTCCAGGCCAGATAGCCCAGGGCAAATCCCAAAAGGGCGATCTGAACCGCTCCCCAGGGATTGAAATGGATCAGGGCGAAAAAGATGGCGCTGAGCACGATGGCTGAGGCTGCATCCTTGAACTGCTCCAGCGCGGTTAGGATCATGCCGCGAAAAAGCATCTCTTCAGCGACCGCCGCTACGATGACCGCGCCTCCGATGATCAGCAACATCTCCTGCGCCGAATCGGCGCGCATCAGTTGCTCCAATCCTTTGGCCAGCTCTTCCGGCATGGGAAAAAAATGGTTGATCAGGCGATCCAGCTCATCGGCCAGAACCACCACCCCGAGGGTCACCAGCAGACTGTAGAAAAAGATCGCCGGCGTCGGCAGGCCGAGACGAAAGGTCAGGACCAGCGGCAGTTTTCTTTTCACTACATAAAGGATAGCGGGAACAACGATGCACAGCTCCTGCAACGCGAGCGCATAGGGCATGGGCAGCAGCAGGGTCAGCATCTGCGCCACCAGGATCGCCAACACAGTGAATAGAAACAGCCGTCCCAGATCACGAGGCGTTAAAAGCGGAGGTGGCGTTTGCGAGTTCGTTTCCATGGTATTATCGCTTTGTCAGTTCATAGAGGGCGATGCCGGCCGCAATGGCCGCGTTCAAGGATTCACCGCCGCCGAGGCGGGGGATGGTAAAACGGTGATCGGCCAGTTCGACCAGGCCGGCGGAGATTCCGTTGGCTTCATTGCCGACGAGTAAAACGGTCTTTTCTACATTGAGGGTCAGCGGCGCTGCGGCGTCGGTTACAGCGGCCAACAGGCGATAGCCGCGTTCCCGCAGCCGGGCGAGCGTGGGCCGCATCTCCACCTCAGTGCAGCAGGTGAGACGAAAAATGGAGCCCATGCTGGCGCGGACCACTTTGGGATTGTACAGATCCACCGAATCACGGCTGATCAGCACGGTTTTAACGCCGAACCAATCGGCTGTGCGCAAAAGTGTGCCCAGGTTTCCGGGGTCCTGCAGTTGGTCTACGGCCAGGATCAGCCGTTCGTTCGCGGACGTATCATCCGGTCGGCAAGGGCTGGCTTTGGCGACCAGGGCGGCCACGGCCTGCGGCGTGTCGGTGTCGCACAGCCTGTCCATGTTCGCCTGTGTGGTGTGCAAGATTGGAATGGCGCGCCGGCCGGCCCGCTGTAAAAGTTGCTGCAGACGCGGCGACTCCTGTCCGTCCGCGATGATGATCTCAAGCACTGTTGCCGGCCCGTCTACCGCCTCTTCGCACAAGCGCAGCCCTTCGATGAGATAGTGTCCGCTACGGTCGCGATATTTTTTTTGGCGCAGGGAGCGAAGGCTTTGCAGTTTTTGATTGGAAAGGGTCATGGCATATCCGCTGCGGAAAAATTCATCGGATCAGGTTTTTTACTCTGTTCACCATCTCCGCTTCCGTCACCTGAATCTGTTCCCCCTGGCGTAGGTCTTTGATCGAGATGACGCCTTGTTCCACCTCGCTGTCGCCGAGGATGAGAACGCAGGCCGCGTGCATGCGGTTGGCGTCGCGCATCTGCGCTTTAAAGCTTTTTTCGCCAAAGCTCATGAGGGCTGGAATTTTTTCATTTCGCAGGGTAAAGACCAGATCCATTGCCCGGGCTTTGGCCTTTGCGCCGAAATAAATCACCAGCACACGCGGTTCAGGCAGAGGTTCGGGCTGCAGACCCTGTTCTTTCATGCTCAGGATGATGCGTTCGATGCCGGAGCCGAAGCCGATGCCCGGAGTGGGCTCGCCGCCCAGTTGTTCGATGAGGCCGTCGTAGCGGCCGCCGCCGCACATGGCGTTCTGTGAGCCGATGCCCTGGACCCAGACCTCGAACACGGTTTTGCTGTAATAATCCAATCCGCGCACAAGTTTGTGGTTGATCTCATAAGGCCGGCCGAGCCGGTCGAGATAACCGGTCAGGTGATGGAAATGATCGTCACACGAGGAGCACAGATGTTGGCTGATCACCGGCGCCGCGGCGATCACCGGTTGACACCCCGGCGATTTACAGTCGAGCAGTCTCAGTGCGTTGCGGTCCAGCCGCCGCTTGCAGTCGCTGCAGATCTCTTGCAGGCGGGTGTGATAATAGGCTTTCAAAGTTTCGATATAGGCCGGCCGGCATTGCGGACAACCGGTGCTGTTGAGCTGAAAGCGCAGACCGCGAAAGCCCAGCTCTGCATACAGCTGCCAGGCGATGGACATAACTTCGACGTCCATGGCGCTGTCCTGCTCGCCAAAGGCTTCCACATTGAACTGGGTGTGCTGGCGGAAACGGCCGGCCTGCGGCCGTTCGAAACGGAAGATCGGACCCATGGAAAAGAGCTTGACCGGCTTGGGCAGCATGTGCATACCGTTCTGCAGATAGAGGCGGATGAATCCGGCGGTGAATTCGGGGCGCAGCGTCAGCGAGGTATCGCCTTTATCGACAAAGGTGTACATTTCTTTTTCGACGATGTCCGTGGTTTCACCCACAGAACGGATGAATAAACGGGTCTCTTCAAAAATGGGCGGATCCACCCGCTGATAGCCGAACAGCGAAGTGATTTCATAGATTTTTTTTTCAATGAAACGCCAATAGGGTTGTTCTTCCGGCAACACATCGCGCGTTCCGGTGATCGACTGATACTTGGTCATATCCTTCTCTTTTTGCAGGGTGAAACGTTTGCCGGCCGTCCCAGGAACCGGCTAAAGGGAATTTTCTTCCAGAGCAATGGCTTCCAGGACCGCTGCGGCGGAGGGGCACTCCACCAATCGGTCGCGGAATTCACTGCGGTGCATCAGCCGGGAGATGCGGCTGAGGGCCTGAAGATGTGGACCGGTTGGATCCATGGGGCCTACTAAAAGAAAGATCAACCGCACCGGTTTGTCGTCCATGGCGGCGAAATCCACTCCTTGGCGGGTGATGCCGAACGCGGCTGCCAGTTCCTCCACCGCTTCGGTTTTGGCATGGGGGATCGCCACCCCTTCACCCATACCGGTGCTCATCACATGTTCGCGCTCCAGCACTTTGGCAAGGGCCAGGTCACGATCCTTTATTTTGCCGGACTGGTGGATCAGATCGATCAACTCCTCGATGATCTGTTCTTTTTTGGTGTGAAGCAGGGGCACGCGAATGACCTGCTCCGACAAGAGATCCTGCAATTTCATAGCTACTCCGTTAATCCAATAATAAATATATCACATAATCGAGAAATAACAAAGTCTTTTATCCAGCCACCCCGTTGTTTTCTCTTTGTTTTTTATTTTACAGCCCTTAAATTACCGGGAACGGGAGCATCAAGTTTCTCGTCATCAGGAGGTCAGAATGTCCGTGTATGATTTGATCTGTAAACGACGAACCGTGCGCCGTTTTGCGCAAAAGCCGATCACCCTGGAAGCTCTGAAACAATTCGTCAATGCCGGTCGGCTAGCGCCCTCGGCCTCTAATCTGCAACCTTTGGAGTTCATGGTTCTCGAACAGACCAGGGCCGTGCAGTATGTCTTCGAGCGCACCCGCTGGGCCGGCTATCTGCCGCCGGACCAGGGCAAGCCGAGTGCGGATCAGGCGCCCGTCGCGTTCATTCTGATTCTGGTGAACAAAAAGATACGTGCAGAAGGGTATGGCGCCGACGTGGGCGCCGCAGCGGAAAACATGATACTTGCGGCGCTGGAACAGGGCGTTGCCGCCTGCTGGATCGGCTCCATCATCGATCGCGCGGATATCAAAGCGGAGCTGGCCATTCCGGAGCACTGTGACCTGGATTCCCTGCTGGCGTTGGGCTATCCGGCGGAGGATCCGGTGGCAGAACCGCTTGACGGTTCGGTCAAATATTACCGCGATGAACAGGGTCGGCTGCATGTGCCCAAGCGCACTCTGGCATCGGTGTTGCACATCAATGGGTACTGAAACGAAAGCGGACGGAAATGGTTCCTCGTGATGACCTTATCCAGTATCTGAACGATTATCTGCAGGTCGATCAGGTGAAGGATTACTGTCCGATCGGTCTGCAGGTGGAGGGAAAGGAGCAGGTGCATCGGATCGTAACCGCGGTTTCAGCCGGTGCGCATTTGTTTCAACAGGCGGCGGAGTGGCAGGCGGACATGATCATCGTGCATCATGGACTGTTCTGGGATCGCGATCCGCGAGTGGTCCGGGGACCTTTAAAAAGCCGGCTGAAAACACTTTTACAGAACGACATCACACTGTTGGGTTATCATCTTGCCCTGGATAAACATCCGGTGCTGGGCAACAATGCATTGGCGGCTCAGGCGCTGGGGTTGGAGCAGGTCACGCCCCTGGGCGAAGTCGGCGTGCAAGGCCGTGTGGTCGGTCTGACCATTGCGCAGCTGACTCAGCGGGTGGAGGCTGTGTTTCAACATGCGGCGCTGGTGTTCGATGCAGGACCGGTACAGATCAAGCGGATTGGCTTTTGTTCCGGGAGTGCTGCCAGGGATTTGAGCGATGCCGCTGAAGCGGGGTTGGATGCTTTCATCACCGGCGAGGCCAAGGAGGAGACGATGAATCTGGCGGAAGAGAATGCCATTCATTTTATCGCCGCCGGCCACTATGCCACAGAGCGCATGGGCATTCGCGCGTTGGGCGAGCACCTGGCTCGAGTTTTTCCAGTGCAGGTGCGATTCTTCGAGCGCAATAATCCGGTGTGAGGCTTTGCAGGCAATCAACAGGGTGGATTAGAATCTTTTCACGGTTCGCAGCATCTTATAAAGGGTTTGAATAGAAGTGAATTCTGGAGGAGTGCATGCGCAATGTGATTATCATCGGGTCCGGTCCTGCCGGCCTGACCGCCGCAATTTATGCGGGCCGCGCCAATCTGCAGCCGCTGGTGATTTCGGGACTGGAACGCGGCGGACAGGTGACCCTGACCAATGATTTGGAAAATTATCCCGGCTTTCCCAACGGTCTCGGCGGTTTCGAGATGTATCAGCTGCTGGAACAGCAGGCGATCAAGTTCGGCGCTGAGATGCTCTATGAGGTGGTCACCGAAGTGGAGCTGAAGGGCGAGATCAAGAAAGTGAAAACCACGGATCAGGTCTATGAGGCCAGAACCGTGATCGTGGCCACCGGGTCAAATCCAAAGCGGCTGGGCGTTCCGGGTGAAGATCAATATATCGGCAAGGGCGTCTCTTATTGCGCGACTTGCGACGGCTTTTTTTTCAGCGGCAAGCATGTGGCGGTGATCGGCGGCGGCAACAGTGCGTTGGATGAGGGATTGTTTCTCACCCGTTTCGCCGCCAAGGTGACGATCATCCATCGCCGCGATCGCCTGCGAGCGGATGCGATTCTTCAAGAGCGCGCTCAAGCCAACGAAAAGATGGATTTTATTTGGGATTCCGTGGTGGAAGAGGTGAAGGGACAAGGGTCGGTGAACGCGCTAAAACTCAAGAACGTCAAGACCGGCGCAATCACGGATTTTCCGGTGGACGGCGTGTTTGTGTTCATCGGTCATCATCCTAACACCGATCTGTTCGCCGGCAAGCTGCAGCTGGATGAGGGCGGCTATCTGGTGACCGACCGGCGCATGCGCACCAACCTCGCCGGCGTGTTCGGCTGCGGTGATGTTCAGGATTCCGTGTATCGCCAGGCCATTACGGCAGCAGGGACCGGTTGTCAGGCGGCCATTGAAGCGGAACGGTATATTGCGGAGCATGCGGGCAAAGCGTATCCTGGAAGATAAAGGACTTGGTTCTCATGCGGGTTTCCGATTGCCCTGTTCGTCGCTGGCTGCCTTAGCGTTCGGCAGTGTCATTGCGAGCAACAAACGCTAGGGGCTATTCACCAAATGACCCTAAAAAGGACTGCCATTGCGCGCCAAGAGGTTGCTTATCAGCATTTTATAAATCTAGGTTGGAGCGAAACAATCCCCTTAGACAGACCGTTATCCCATGGCGTTGCGCTTTGTGCGGGACTTATCTCACCAACAGCATTTTGCCGGTAACGCGTTGTTCCATCCCTTTTTCATCCACCCAGTCTATACGATAAAAATAGATCCCCGAAGCGGCCGACTCGTAATGCTGGTTTTCTCCATTCCATAAAATGCGCTGTTCCCCCGCCTCGACCCTTCGGCTGTGCCAGGCCCACACCGGCCGGCCGGCGCTGTTGAACAGCCGCAGGGTCAATGGACCTGCAGCCGGGACCCTCACGTTGATGGTGGTGGCGTTGTTGAACGGGTTGGGATAATTGGACGCCAGCAGGCAGCGGTCGGGTTGAGGATTGTCTTTTTTCGCGATCTCTGTTGCGGAGGAGACGGTGATCGCGGCGATGTTGTTCGGTGGAAATTGATCTGGTGAATATTTTAGTTCAAAGCGAAAGGTAAACGGACCGACGTTGGGCGGCGTCCACGGTGCAAAAGTGATGACCCGTTTGGACCCCGCAGCCATGGCCTGCGCCAAATAGGTGTTACTATAGACGACTGTCCCGTCCGTGTCTGTTATCTTACATACGGCGTCGAACGGTCCGGCCGCATAAAGACCAGCGTTTTCGATCTCAATTTCCGGATTTACGTGATAGCTCAGGCTCGCCTCGTCACACGGCAGCATTACACGGAGGATGCCTACGTCGTGATCATGGGCCGATCGAACGGTTCGTGCAGTGCTGTTGTTGTTCGGACGCATATCTCCGACCAGGTAGACGGCAAAATGGGTACGATACAGATTGCGGATGGTAGGAGTCCAGGGATCGAACTGGACCAGGAGCGTATCCATGGACGCCATCTGTTCGATGTTCAACAGGCAGTTGTAGATGGTGATGCCGCTGGAATCAATGAGACAGTGAGCCCAGAGATCTTGAGCGGTCGCGCTGCCATTGTTTTTCAAAACCACCGCTGGTATGATTTCGCCTGATGAAACAAGCGGCAGCGGCGACACGATGCGCTCTATGGCGACGTCCCGGCCGCTGACCGTATCGGACTCTGTGATCTGTAGGCGCTGGTCCGCCGCAATGTTGTAACGACGCTGGATATGCCCCGAGGGCCAGCAGATGGCCAGACTATCCAACAAAGTCAAAGAGCCCAGGCCGAATTCGAGTACCGGGCTGTTACTGGTGGGTCCGTTGACCTCCATCTGCAGCACCTGATGCCGGTCGCCGAAAAACAGGTGCACGATGCTGCCGATGGCGGAATAATTGCTCTGCTTGCCTGTCAACTGCAGCTGAATCCAATGGTTTGCAGCGGATTGATTCACATAGAAATAGCTATTTCTCTTTTGGTAATCGTTAAGAAGAAGATCGACTCGGCCGTCGTTGTTCAGGTCAGCTGCATTGATGCTAAAGCCGTTATGAACGGCGTTGAGTCCGGCCGAAGCGGCGACGTCACGGTATTGGCCGTGGCCAAGGTTCTGCAGCAGCCTCAATCCTGTGCCGGTCTCCGAATTGCCGAAAAGAGCTAGGTCGAGATCCGCATCGTTGTCCCAGTCCTCCCAGAGCGGCGTATAAGAGGGGGAAGCGCCGGCAAAGCCGGGCAGCGGGACCCCTGGATCGAGGTTTCCCTGGCCGTCGTTCACCAGGATCAGGGGATTGTTCGAATCACCGCTGCATACGGTAAGGTCAAAGTCACCATCCTGATCATGGTCCGCCCACATGGCAGCCCGGATATCGGATATAAAGTATCTGACGGGCTGGAAGACGCCGCTGCCTTGGTTGACAAACAGCGCGGATTGTCTTTGACCACCGACGAATAGATCTACATCGCCATCCTGATTGTAATCGCACCAGGCGGCGCAGCGGGACTTGCCGTTGCCAAATGCGGAAAATCCGGCCTGATCGGTGACGTCGGAGAATGTCATGTCGCCGTTGTTGCGCAGCAGTTGATCTTTATTCCCTTCTGTGAAATTGACGATAAAAATATCCACAAAGCCATCCCGATCATAATCCGCCAGAGCGGCCGTGTAGGTCATTTTGTCCTCCGGCTCCGGCGGCAGGCTTTCGGCGATCTCTGAAAATCCGGCGTTGCCGTTGTTTTGATACAGGCGATTGCGCGCCGTGTAACCGCTCACGAAAAGGTCTGTCCAGCCATCGTTGTTGAAATCCGCCCAGCAGCCGGTGGCCGTAGGCGCAGTGGGATCGAGTCCAGACTCTTCAATGATATTGGTCAGGCCGTGTTCGCGGTTATTGAGGAAGAGAAAAGCCGATTCGAACACATTGGCTTGAAAAAAATCCAGATCGCCGTCCCGATCATAGTCTGCCAGCGCGGTTATCTGGTAAGTGGGAGCGGTGTATTGATAGAGGGCGGTTTGATCCTGAAAAAGGAGCTGCGCCACTGCGGGACCGGCTATAGAATAAAACAGCAACAAGAGTTTTTTCATGACCGCCGCCTTTCCAGTAGACTTGACATCCTTCGCCGTTCAAAAATCACAAGGCTGGGAAAGAGAGTTCATTGGCTGTTGGGGTGATTCAGAAGTATGCATCGCCAGGCTGTCGCCCTCGCCGGCTTTATCAGCGCCAAGCTGCAAAAACATGGATGGCGAACTTACAACAAAAGTAATTTATCATTCGTTCTCTGCAAAGACAAGGCTTTTTTGTCCGGAAAATAAGTTTGTTTTTCTATTAAAATATGATACATTTTATTTTAACTGGATGCGGTCAGGCCGGAGGCTATCCAGGCGATGAAGGCTGCTCCATGGTTTCAACCGCCAGTCTGTTCGAATGAAAAATGAGAAAAATACTTTTCATCAAGCCGGCCAACAGCAGCTTTATGGTCAAGGATGAGGCGTTTTTGGCCTCGCAGTATAAAGTTAAAAGCTTTTTATACCGTTATGGCAACGCCTGGCGCCACCTTTGCAGTCTGCTGACCCTGTCTGTCTGGTTGTTACGCCGTCTGCCGGCGGCTGATGTTGTGTTCATCTGGTTCGCCGACTATCACAGCTGGCTGCCGGTGCTGCTCTCCCGGCTCCTGGGTAAAAAAAGCTTGCTGGTGCTGGGCGGTTATGATGTCGCCTGCGTGCCCGAGTTCAACTATGGCGTTTTTGTCCGCCCGTTTCGTGGTTGGTGCGCCAGGCGCAGTCTACGCAATGCCGATTATCTTTTGCCTGTGGCCAAATCCATGTCTGCAGAAATCGTCAAGCGAGCGGGCCGCTGTTCAGGGACCATTCTGCCTACACCTACCGGCTACTCCAGCCGAATGTGGTTTCCCCAAGGCAGTAAGAATGAAAAAATGGTGCTCACCGTATCTGCAGGACAGGATTTAAACCGTTTGAAAATAAAAGGATTGGATCTCTTTGCCGAAACGGCTGAGTTATGTCCGGATTATGATTTTGTAATCGTCGGCCTGCAGGGACAGGCGAGACAAGTTCTTGAAAATTTAGGGATCGACAATTTGTGTCTGGTGGGCGCCCTCGGCATCGAGCCGCTGCGGGAGTATTACCAAAAAGCAAATATCTACATGCAGCTATCTCTGCGTGAAGGTCTGCCCAACGCCGTGATCGAAGCCATGTTGTGCGAGTGCGTAGCAATCGGCAGCCGGATCGGCGGAATTCCTGAGGCCATTGGTCCGGCTGGTTTTATCCTTGAGGAGAGAACGCCGGAGGCCGCAGTCGCAACGCTGCACCAGGCCGTAACGGCTGCGCCGAAACTTCGCAGCCAATCGCGGCAGTGGGCGCAAACGAATTTTTCCGAGGAACGGCGCCATGCGACGCTGCGCCGCCTCATCGAGGGCAGTCACTGAAATGCGTGAAGACATGAACGAACCGCTGGTATCCATTATCACCCCCACCTATAATCACGAAGCGTTCATCGCGGAGTGCATTCAATCGGTGCTGGATCAATCCTATGCGCACTGGGAGATGATCGTTGTCGATGACGGCAGCAGCGACCGGACCGGCGAAATCGTACGAGCTTTCAGCGACCGTGATCCGCGCATCCGCTATTTGCATCAAGCGAACGTTGGTGTTTTTCGTCTCTGCGAAACCTACAACAGGGCGTTCGCTGAAAGCCGAGGTGAGTACATCGCCATCCTGGAGGGAGATGACCTCTGGGAAGTGGACAAACTGCAGCGGCAGGTGAGCGCATTGGAGTCGCATTCGGAATGCGTGCTGGCCTGGGGTAAGGCCCGCGTTGTCAACCGCGATCGATCGGAAATTCTACGCGAGCTGCCCGAAGAAAAGGCGAAGGAGAAAAAATACTATGCCAATCAGCCGCCGGGAAGTTTTCTCAACATTTTGTTATATGTCAATTGCATTCCGGCCATGACCCTGCTGATCCGACGGCAGGCGTTGCAGCGCATGGGCGGTTTCATTCAGAGCCATGGGTTGCCGCTGGTGGACATTCCCACGCTCCTGTCGTTGTCCCTGATGGGAGAATTTTTCTACGATCCGCAGCCTTTGGGGTGCTGGCGGCATTACATCGGCCAAACGACGAAAACCTATCTGGCCGACAGTCTAAAAAAAGCATCTGCGCTCAGTCTGCAGTTTTATGATGCGCTCGATCCCAAAATACAGAGCCGACTGGTGGTGAACCGTGACTCGATCAAAAAATATTTTCATTCCGCGGTGCAGATCGCATATGCGCGCATGGGCCGGTACAAGTTGATTCAAAAGGATGCGGCCGGCGCGAGAAAGGATTATGTGGCCGCAATGTTCTATTGCGGCGCCTGCAATCCATTATGGCGCTTGCGCAGCCTGATCGGTTATCTGTTTAGTTTTTTCGGTTGGGATGTGGAGGGGCTGGCGCGCACCCTGGGAAGACCAAGTTATAAATCATGATCTCAAAACAATTCTTTAAATCTTCCACCGTCTATTCCATTGTCGGCGCATTGCCGCTGGCGTGGGGCTTTATCCTTCTCCCTTTTTACACCAGCCTGCTGACGCCCGCGGATTTTGCGGCCTTTGCCCTCTATACCGGATTCTCCGCGTTGATCCAGATTCTGGTCAACGCCGGCCTGGATTCCTACTTGGTGGTGCATTACACTGAATTCCGCGATGAGGCTGCAGCGGCGCGCCGTCAGGTTGGCACCACGGTTATCGCATTGCTGGCCATCGGAGCTGTCTTTGTGCTGCTCTCCTTTACCTCCGGCTCTGCGGTTTTTCGCGTCGTGTTCCGCGACGGCTCGCTGACGTTTTTTCCCTATGGATTCATGTCGGTCCTGACTGCGATTTTTAACAGCTTTTTTAAAACCTACACTCATCTATTGATCTACCAGCAACGCGTCCGTCGCTTCTTCTGGGCTAATCTGTTTAACACCGCGCTTATCCTCGCGTTGAGTCTGAGCGGCCTGTACCTGTTTCCGTTCACGCTGATCGGTCCCATGTGGGGCCGTCTGCTCTCCGGTCTGGCCATCTTTCTGTTGGCGTTGTATTGGTTTCTCGTTGAGTTCGGCCTTTCCTTTCAACGCGATCTGATCAGAGGCATGCTGCGGTATTGTTATCCGTTGTTGATCTATTTCGTCCTAGTGTGGGTGTTCACCTATATCGATCGTTTTCTCATCAACCATTTTTTATCCAAGCAGGATGTCGCGGTTTTCGATTTCGCGATCAAATGCACCTTCCTTTTGGAATTTATGCAGATGGGCATGGCCAATTCCATTTATCCTCGAGTATTCGCCTTATGGCGAACGCCGGATACCAAGGAACGCTCTGCCGAGGTGAGCAAATATTTCCATGTTTTCTCCGCATTATCCCTGCTCGCCGTTCCCTTGTTTGTAGCGGCCATCCCGCTGCTGGTTCCGCTGGTGGTGAAAAACGCAACCTATTTCAAGGCCTTTGATTATCTGTTGGTGCTCAGCCTTGGATTCGCCACTCGCGCGCTTTATCATCTCTATTTGGCGCCTTTTTCTCTGTTCAAGAAAACCGCCCGCCTGCCAATGCCGACGCTGCTCTCCGCCCTATTCCAGGTCGCCCTCACTGTGGCGCTGGTGAAGCAACTAGGTCTGATCGGCGCTGTCTGGGCCAATCTGTTGGCCAAAACAGGTCAGGTGTTCTTTCTGGCGATTTGGGGCAGAAATATATTGCCCGGAAGCTACAACAAGATCAAAATGATCGTCTTGCCGTTCCTCTATGTGTTGACCGCTCTGGTGCTGGATTACAGTGTACCGCTGGCGATTTGGCCTCGTCATCTTTTAATCACCGTGGTGTTGTGTGGATTGGTCTTTGGGTTCTATTGGCGGGAGATTGACGCTTTTATCCGGACCAGAAAGAAAAAGCCCTTCCAACAATCCTCCTCTTTGTAATGCCATATGAAAGCGCTTCTCCGGGCAGACGTCTACCGGCGAGCAAAAGCGTATGCTTCCATTCTATAATCCGCTTGCGGGAAAAAGGGGGATGGGTGGGAAAAACGGCATGACCAGCTCTGCTCAGGCGCCGGATTTTTTCGCCTCCACTATCCATTGCACGGTGATGAACTCCTCATAGGCCGAGGGCCGGCCGATAAGCCAGGAGAGCACGCGCGCAGCCGCCTTGCCGGGGAGTCTTTTCCAGCGATTGCGCGGATTGGAGGTGCAGCTGATAATCTGATAGTTTTGCTCGGTTAATAGATCCTGCAGCGAGGAGCGGGTGAAGAAACGGAGATGACCCTGGTCCATAATACCCCACGGCTTGTAGGTCCAGCGGCCGCGCAAGAACAGGTCGATGATCACGTTAAGATTGCGTACATTGGGAATGCTGAGCATCAGCCGCCCGCCGGGTTTGAGCAACCGGGTGACCTGTCGCAGCATCTCCCAGGGATCGACCATGTGCTCCAGAGAGTCGGCCATGATGACCCAATCATAGCTTTGCGACGTCAACTCGGGAACAATCTGTTCCGCTGAACCGACATAAACTCGGGTCAAAATGGTTTTGGCTTTTTCCGCGACGTGCGCGAGGACCTCGATGCCGTCGTAGGCTTCTGGTTGTTTTTCCCGCATCACTTGCTCAGCCAATGCGCCTTCGGCACAGCCGATGTCCAATATGCGGCCTGGATGTTGTGGAATTTTTTCCGCAACAGCCTGGTTGCTGGTGGAAAAATATTCATCAAACTGTTTGACTTGATGGAGTCTGACGATTGAGTCCAGGGACACTTTTCACCTCGATTTATCCATTACTGCCGCATTCAGGATGTGTGCCAGCTGTCCGGTCAAATTTCGGCGGTCGAATTTTTCCGCTGACTCGGCCCGTTGTCTGACCTTGGAGCGTTCGGCCAGCAGACGCAGCAGTGCGGCCTGAAGCGCAGGTCCATCCACGGGGGACACCACCAGCCCGAGATGGTTCTGACGGATCAGCTCGGCCGCGTCGCCTTCCGGCGCCAGCGCGAGAATGGGCAGCCCGGCGCCGATGTATTCGTACACCTTGCCGGTGACGATGCCGCGGGTCTCGGCCGCGTCGTCGATGATCAGCAGAGCGGCGTCGCTCGCCAGCAGATAGGCGATGCTGCTGCGATGATCGACATAAGGGATGTGCTCGAAACAGTCGCGCACGCTTGAGCCTCGGATGGTTGCCAGGATAGCCTCATCCACGCGGCCGACGATGCGGACGAGAAACCGCTGCGCCAGCTCCGGCTCCATTCCTTGCAATGCCTGCAGCAGTGGCGCAGGATTCCGCCGACCATACAGAGAGCCGGTATAGGTCAGCGTGAACCGTTCGCTTTTTGCCATGGCTGGCACACCCACGAAATCCTCGCTGTCGTAGCCGTTGGCCAGCAGCAGCCAACGCTGATCGCGCAGGTGCGGATGGCGGCTGAGCAGATCCTCCTGCACCCCGCGGGACACAGAGAGGATGCAGTCCGCTTCACTCAGCACCGTCCGTTCCATGCGTTCTTCCAGCCGGCGCGCCCAAATCGGCCGCCACTGCGGGGCTGACACCCAGCCGATCCACGAGTCGCGAAAATCAGCCACCCAGGGAAGACCGGTCATCCGGGCCAGCTTTCTGGCGATCAGGTGGGTGGTGTAGGGCGGAGCGGAGGAAAGAATGATCGAGATATCATTTTGTTTGAGTATCTGTGCGCCCAATCTCACCGCCGGGCCTCGCCAGGCCATGCGCGCATCCGGGACGAAAAACCCGGCGCGGATGAACTCGGAGAGGCGTTCCTGCCATTTTTTTTCGTGATCCGGCGATGCGGTTAGAGTGGCCATGTCGGTCGACTGATCCATGGGCTTGCCGGTAAACCGGCGATAAAGCCGGTAGGGCTCGAACAGCGGCGCCCGGTAAACCACGACGCCTTCGGGCACCTCCTGAAGCAACGTTTCGTCCATAGCCGGATAATCGGCGTTTTTGGCGGTCAGCACCACCGGTTCCCAGCCGAACTCACGCAGATACTTGACGAATTTAAGGGTGCGCTGCACACCGGCGCCGCCGGCAGGCGGGAAATAATAGGTGATGATCAATACTTTGCGCATAGGGTCTTTTAGCTGCACCGTTAACCGGTGAAACCATCCTTTAACTGAAAATGGCCGCACAAGGCCATTTTTCATTTTAATCTTTAAAGCAATGCCGATTGAGAATCACGGACGTGGATATCCACGCCGCCTGTTAAAACAGCTGATCCCGGTTCATTCGAACGCTGATGCCGATCCTGTGTTGAAAAGAAACAGGCGCCCTATCTCAGTTTTTTCGCAACGACCGCTTGCCTCCGGCCCGGCCGGCTTTACCGGCCAAGCGCTTTTTCAGCCGCTGCAAAGGTCTGCGCCATCAGCAGGGCGATGGTCATGGGTCCTACGCCGCCGGGCACCGGCGTATAGGCGCTGCAGCGGTCGATAACGTTGCTCAGTTCGATATCCCCGGTAGCCTGGGAGTGGTAACCCGCGTCGATCACCACAGCGCTGTCGCGGATCCAGTCGCCTTTGATGAATTGCGGTTTTCCCACCGCTCCGACCACGATCGCCGCCATTTTTTCATCCTTTCCGCGTTGGTGGGACGGCGATACGTGCCGGCCGTCCTTTAATCATCATGCCCGCAACCGGTTGGCTCACTCGTTCATCAACGCTTCCACGGCTTCCGCCATGCGCTCCCATGAAAATTCTTTTTTCGCCTTTGCCACATTACCGGTGAACTCGACTTCGCGTTTTTCGCGATAATAGCGAAGCAGCGCTTGGGCGAAAGCGGCGCTGTCATTGGCCGGAACCACGAATCCGGTTCGGCCGTCGGCCACCACTTCCGGCAGTCCGCCCACATCTGTGGCGATCACGGGTTTGTCATAATGATAGCAGATCTGGACGATGCCGCTCTGCGTGGCCGACAGATAGGGCAGGGCGACCACATCGCTGGCTGCGTAATACAGCCCCACCTGATCGTTGGGGATGTATTGGTCGAGGACGGTCACCGCCTCTTTCAAACCCAGGCGGTCGATCTGATCGAGATATTTGTTTTTATCGTCGTAGAATTCACCGGCCACCAGCAGATGCAGGTCCATCTGTTGGCGCACGATCTGCATCGAGTCCAGGAGCATGTGCAGCCCTTTGTAGGGCCTGATATAGCCGAAGAAAAGCACGGTGGGACGATCGGGCAGGCCCAGTCGCAGCCGCGCCTCTGCTTTGCTGAAGCGTCCCTGAAAAAATTCATACACCGGATGCTGGACCAGACGGTAGCGCGCCTGCGGCAACAGCTCGAGCAGGTCTTTTTCCACTGAGGCGGACATGACGATGTAGCGGTCGTCCTTGCGCAAGGCGTATCGAGTCAGCAGGCGGTCGCCCGGCCGTTTTTCATGCGGCACTACGTTGTCGCAGATGAACAGCACGCGGGTGGCGCGACGCCGGCTGGCGATGCGGCTGATGGTGCCAAAGGCAGGGGCGAAGAACGGCAGCCAGTATTTAAAGATGACCAGATCCGGATCGAGACGTCGGACGCGCAGTCCCACTCGGATCCAGGAAAAGGGATTGATCGAATCCAGCACCGGCTGACTGGGCGTGTTCAATGGATCCGGTCCGGTCTCCATCTGCGTCTTGCCCGGGAACAGCAGAGAGGGATACTGCCGGCTGAAGGAAAAAAGGGTGACGGTGTGGCCGCGCAGCTGCAGGGTCCTGAACAACAGACCGATGAAATGAGCGATGCCGCCGCGATGCGGATAGGCTGTGCCGATAAGAACGATCTTCATGTTAGCCGGTCAGGCGGTTATAGGTAACAGACGGGTGCAGGATGCAAACACGGCATCGACGCGCAGATACTGCATACAGTTGTTAGGGCATTCCACTGCATAATAACAATCACAATCAAAATCGGGCTGTAGGATTTCTCCCAGGCCGTACAATTCGAATTCGTGAGGATTGAAAGTATTGTTGAACAGCACTATTTTTTTGTTCAAGCCGATGGCGATGTGGGTGGCCATGGTCACAGCGGTGACCACCAGATCGCATTGCTGCACCAGATGGATAAAGCGCTGCAGGGGGAAATGGCCGAAATAGCGCGCACCGCTTTGCTGCGCCAACCGGCTGTTTTTTTCATGTTCTTGGCTGCCGCCCAGCAGGAGCACCTCATAGCCGCTCTGCAGCAGGCGCTGGGCCAGCTGGCGCCAGTTCTCCTCTGCCCAAAGGCGGGAGGTCCAGCGGCCGCCGCAGCCGGTGTTGAGGCCGATCACCGGCCGAGTGCGATCGATCTCCCATTGGTAGCCGTCCTCACAGGGATCGAGGATGTACTTTTCACCCTGAAACACATAACCGGCGATCTCGAACAGCTCCTGCAGATAGCTTTTACTGACCGCTTTGCTCAGATCGTCGAACAAGCCGGTCAAAAATTTTTCGTTCGCCCGTTCATCCGCCGGCCACGGATGACCGTCCTGAAGGATAAAGCCCCGTTTTTCCTTCGCGGTGATCGCGGCGGCCAGGCTGCATGCCTCCAGGTCTTTGTCGAGGTTTATGAGCAGATCAAAGGCTGTCTGCAGCGCTACGCGGCAGCCCGGCGAGTCAAAGCGCAACACGTGATCGACCTGTTTCGGCACCACCTCCGGGGTGTGGGTGATCCAGTAGATCCTGGCCTGCGGGAACTGTTTTTTCAACGGATGGAGCAGCGGAGTGGTGCGGATCACGTCGCCGATGGCGCCGAGTTTGATGATGAGTATGCGTTCCTGCGTAGGCTCATAGTAGCTGCAGAAAGAACAGTGCACGCCGTGCTGCTTATGCGGCCTGCAGGGCATATGCCCGCGAAAGTGGCGGCAATCGACGCGTAGGGATGTGAGTGATTCGGGCATGGACGATCAAAACCTCAGGTGATGGAAAAAGAGGCCGGCAGCTGTTGCGGCAACGAAGACTGACAGCCCAGACATTTTTTGATCAGGAAAGCGTCTGACTCGGTGCGCTGCGAAGTGATCATTTCGCCCAGCAGGCCGATGGAAAAGAATTGTATGCCGACGATGATCAGCAGCACGCCCAGGAACAGGAGCGGCCGGTTGCTGAGATAGACGTGCTGGACCAGCCGTTGATAGGCCAGCACCACTAATATCACAGAGCCGGCGCCAAAGGCGCTGAGGCCGAGAAGTCCGAACAGGTGCAGAGGGCGCATGCGGTAGCGCGTTAGAAAGGTGATGGTGAGCAGGTCGAAGGCGCCGCGGGTAAAGCGGGTCATGCCGAATTTGGACACGCCGTGCCGGCGCGGTCGATGGCGCACGGGAATTTCCGCGACGCGGAAGCCGTTGCGATGGGCGATGACCGGCAGGTAGCGGTGCAGATCGCCGTAGACGTGGATGGTTTTGGCCACTTCGCGGCGATACATCTTTAGGCCGCAGTTGAAATCGTGCAGCCGAATGCCGCTGAACAGACTGGTGAAAAAGTTGTAAACTTTGGAGGTGATGCGCTTGATAAACGGATCGTGCCGGATTTTTTTCCACCCGGAGACGAGGTCATAGCCGCTCTGAATTTTTTCATATAGGCTGGGAATCTCTTCCGGGTCGTCCTGCAGATCGGCGTCCATGGTGACGACGAAACGGCCGCGGCAGGCCATAAAGCCGGCGGCCAGCGCGGCGGATTTTCCATAGTTGTGCAGAAATTGGATCAGTTTGACGCGATCATCGCGGCTGTTCAAGCGCTCGATGATCTCGGCCGAGGCGTCGGTGGAGCCGTCGTCGATAAACAGGATCTCGTAAGAGTGGCCCATGCGCTCCATCACAGAGCGGATCTGATCGTAGAGCTCCTGCAGCGAATCCTGTTCGTTGAGCAGGGGCACGATCAGCGAAAACATGACAGAATCGGAGGAAGCGGTATTGGGCATACGTCGCTATTCCTTTAATTCGATGCGCTGGACGTTGGCGGGCAAGGAAAACGAAAGATTTTTCATGATCACTTTATCGTTTACCGCCAGATGGTTGTAGAAAAGCCCGACCGCCCGGTTTTCGCCGGGCTGTTGCAGCCGGATCGTCTGCGGCAACAAAAGATTTTTTTTCCGGGTGAACCGGTCAAAGGTTTTGTTCCAGAGCAAAACGCCCAGGGAATCGCTGCCTCGAGTTTCCCGGATCGCGCCGGTGGACGGATCGTAGCGATAACTGAGGTGGAGCGAATCACGCCGGCCGGCGATGAGCCAATCGTCGTCGACCCGGGTGTAATTCAGCGGATCGAATCCGGAGAGATCCTCCTGGCCGAACAAAAGCGGCATCAGCTCGTCGTAGCGCATCTCCACGGAGAGAAACTCGTCCAGCGGCAACGCCGCTACGTCGCCATAGTAGCAGAGGTTCATCCTGGGCATGAACAGCACGAACCGATTCGCGGCGATGAACAGGCGGCCGACATCGATGCCAAAGGCGGCCTCCACTTTGATGTAGAGCGAATCCGGCTTGCGAAACCAGATGCGCGCATTGGCGGTATAAGAGGCCTCGGGAGATTCGACGGTCAGGATCCCCTGTCCGTTGAGCGTTTGCAGCATACGGTAATTGGCTTCGAGGCGCCGCTGAATCGTCGCCGGCGATGGTGCGGACGCGGAGCCCTTGTCCATTGGAGTTCGATGGCTGCAGTGAAGCAGTAAAACGGCGGCCAGAAGGCTGCTTGTGAGTCGTCGAGGGTTCAAGGGCTACTGGGTCGCTTTCCGGTATTTCTCTTTGGCCTCGTTTCTGCCTTCATCCAGCTGCAGGGATTTGAGCCAGAACGCCCGCGCCTCATCCATCAGGCCCAATTTTTCATACACATCGCCGAGATGTTCCGCCACCTCGGCGGAGTCGTCGCGCAGTTTGAATGAGCGTTCAATATACTCGCGTGCGCGCTCCAGTTCGCCCATCTGAAAATAAATCCAGCCCACGGTGTCGAGATAAGCGCCGTTGTCCGGTTCCAGCTGGATGGCCTTGAGCGAAAGATCCAGGGCCTCCTGCAGGCGGATTTTGCGCACCGCCAGATGATAGGCATAGTTGTTCAGCACCACCGCGAGGTCAGGCCGCTGCTTGATCATGATCTTGTACAGCTGCTCCGCGCGCTCCGGATCCCGCACTTCATCGTAGGCGGCGGAGAGCGCCAACATCGTCTGCATGCTCTGCGGTTCCGCCTTTAGCGCTCTTTCATAGTACGGAATGGCTTCATTGGTTTTACGTTGCCGTGAGAGGATCAGGCCCACATAATAGTTGATCTCCGGCTCTTCGGGAAACAGCTGCAGGGCGCGGGAGAAATTATCCGCCGCCAGTTTAAGCGAATCCATCTGCAAAAAGTTGACGCCGCGCAGGGTCCACAATCCCGGCAGATCGCTGCGCAATCCGATGACCTTGTCAAAGAGCGGGCGCGCTTTTGCATGCTGCGCTTTCACCAGATGCATCCGCGCCAGGGTGAACGGCGCGCGCCAGTCATCGGCATGGCTCTGATTCAGCGCTTCCGCGGTCTGCATCGCCTGCAGGGTATCCCCTTTTTGCATCAGAAGATTGGCGATGATCACACGGGCGCCCACATAGGTGCTGTCGTTGTCCTGCAGCGCCTTGTACAAGTCGATGGCCTGATCCCACTTTTTTTCGTTTACATAAAGGTCGCGCAGTCGCTGCCGCACCTCGAGAAAGCCCGGATTCCACTGCAGCGTTTCCTCATACAAGGTTCTTTCCGCGGTGGTGTCGCGGTTGAAATGGTGTAGAGTGCCCAACGCCAGGTAGGCGCGTTCGCTTTTCGCATGCTGCTGAACCACCTGGCTCAGCCACGCCTTCGCCGCCGCGGTATCCCCCTTGATGAAATAATATTGCCCCAGCTGCAATTTGTCGGTGAGGTTGGTCGAATCCCTGGCTACCAGCCCCTGGTAAATCGCGATCGCCTCTTCATAGCGCTTGCCGCTTTCAAGCAGATTTTTCATCTCCGCCCGGGCGTCATCGAACCGACTGTTCCTCTCCAACGCTTTACGGTACCAGTCGATGGCTGCAGTGGTGTCCTTTTGCTGTTTCGCCACAGCGGCCAGGGCCAGATAGCCCGGCTGATAATCGGGAAAAGTCCGGTTCACTTCCAGATAGATGGCGGTGGCCTGGGTCAACGCCCGGTTCTGAAACAAAAGGTTGCCGATTCGCAGCCGGTAATCCGGATCTTCCAATCCGCTCTCCACCATTTTTTTGTACGACACATAGGCTTTTTCCGGATGGCGATTAATGACCTGCAGGGTGGTTAGATGATAGTTGGATTCCAGATCCCCTGGGTTGAGCCTGACGATCTCCTCATACGCTTGCATCGCCTCACGGTAGCGGCGCTGCTTTTCATAGCTGGCGGCGATCAGCTCCAGGGCGGCAAGATTGTGCGGATCCAGACTCTGCACCTTTTTTGCCATACGGATGGCGGAACTGGTCTCATCGAGGATGAAATAGTTCTCTGCGATCGCCAGATAGATGCCCGGCGATGTGGTGTCGATTTCAGCAGCCTGGTGATAGGCCACCAGCGCGTTCTTGGGCTGGCCCAGCAGGTCCTCGATGGCGCCTTTGATCATGTGACCCATAGCCTCATGGTTATAAGGACGCGGCATCGGCTTGGACCTTGAGAGTTTAGGGCCGGTGCTGCAGCTCAGGAGCAGCGCCAGTGCCAGAAGAAGGATTTTTTTCATACGAACAAATGCGCTTTATATTAGGTGAAAATTAAATTTATCAGATTTTTTCCTGAATCACAAGGGAAAAATCCCCCTGCCGAAGAGCGGCCGCAGGATTTTGAACCCGCTGGGAGTCTCGGGAGTTCCGCCTGTAACTTTTGCCGCGATCATTCGTTCTATCAATAAATGACCGCGCCCCTGATCAAAGTCGAGCATGAAAGCGCTGCGCTTTAAAATTCTGCTGCAGGTCCATGAGCGAAGGATTTTCACCTATGCCCTATATTTTCTGGGCAACCGGGCGGATGCGCAGGACGCTTGCCAGGAGGTTCTGCTGCGCGTCTGGCGTCATCTGGATGAACTGCAGTGGGATGCAGCAGGGCCATGGATCATGCGGGTCACCCGTAATCTTTGCGTGGATATCATCCGGACGCGTAAACATCACGTCGCATTGTTCGACGAGAACGTCGTGGCGCTTAATGAACCCATGCATAACCCGGCGCATGATCCGCTGGAAATCGCACATCGCCGCCTGATGCAAGAACAGGTCAGCGCGGCCTTGCTTCGTCTGCCGGAATTGCAGCGCAGCGCCGTTATTTTACGCGATGTACAAGATCTGTCCTACAATCAGATCAGCGCTATATTGCAACTTCCGCTCAACTCGGTCAAAGTCTATATCCTGCGCGGCCGGCAGGCGCTGAGAAAAATCATTTGCCAACAATATCGGGGTGAGATGGAACATGTCAGAAAAGCGTAAAGAATCCTGCGACGGTTTGTCGAATGAGCTGGTGCAAAGGGCCTTTGGCGAGCTTTCCATGAGCCGCCGGCGCAGGCTAGCCAAGCATACGCATCGATGCCCGCACTGTCAGGCAGAGTATGAAGACTTACGGTCCCTTGCCAAGGGATTGGCCTCTTTGCCCCACGAGCACGCGCCACAAGCGCTGCTGGCGCAGGTGCGCGACAAGACTCTGGCGCTGCCGATGGGACGGCGCGGCACGGTCCGTGCATGGGTCACGGCCGTTCTGGCCGTCGTTCTGGCGAGCCTGGCGCTGTTCCGTTTTGCCGGCAGGCCTGCGCCGACCGTTTACTCGGCGGAAGAGATCGCTCACGCCAGAATTCAGGTGGAGATGGCGATGGGCATCTGGGGCAAGGCGATGGCCGACACCCGGTCCATCATCGACCGGCGGAAACCATCCGTTTCGCTCAACCGTTCGGTCCATCGCAGTCTGGCTCTGGCCTTAAAACCTTTTACCACCGGAGAATAGAATGAAACGATCGCTGGTTTTTTTGATTCTGCTGTCGGCTTGGACCTGCAATGCCATGCAGGAGGAAGATGTCACCCAGCTGCCCGGCTATGTCGATTTGAGCCAATTCCTGCACAAGAACAAAGAACTGACCACCGAGGTGGAGATATCCAATCCCCTGCTTTCCCTGGTGGCTGGCGCTGCCGCTCAGGAGGATGCAGAACTTTCGCGAATGCTTAGAGTGATCAAGCTGATCAAGATCTACAGCTTTGACGTCAAGCCCGATGAAGTGGCTGCCCTGAACGAGCGGATTCAATCCGCCGACGCCGGGTTGATCAAAGACCACTGGGAGCGGTTCGTCAAAGTGAGGGAGGGCAAAGAACTCACCACCGTGTATTTAAAAAAAGACAAAGAACAGGTGGTCGGCCTGGCGCTGCTATCTGTGGACCAGAAGGAAGCAGCTTTCATCAACATCGTCGGCGCCATCGATCTCAAAGCGATGAACAGGCTGGGTGAAAAGTTCAACATCTCCAAACTGGATTCTCTGAGATCCTCCGGCAACAAACCCTAGTTGCAAAGGTGACCGTCGCTGTGGGCCCAAGGAGTGGCGGTCAGCGCAGCAACAGTACTTTTTGTCCGGCTGTGATTTCGTTCATGCGCACCTGGACAAAATAGACGCCGCTGGCGACACTCACGCCACGGTCGTTGCGGCCGTCCCAGTCGACGTGGTGTGAGCCGCTGTGAAGGCGGCCGAGCGGTATGCGGCGCACGCATTTGCCGGTCAGGTTTAAGATGTGAACAGAAACGGTCGCCGCCTTGGCCAGATCGAAACGCAGCCGCGTCGTGGCGTTGAAGGGATTGGGATAGAGCGGATGCAGCACAAACGCCGCCGGCTGCTGGGCTCGGACCAATGTCTCTTGGGAAAAAGAAATGAGGCCGTCTGCACCCAGTTTTTTTAACCGATAGCAGTAATCGCCTGGCGCAGACAGGGTATCCTGAAAGCTGCAGCATGCCATTGAATTTAAAGTTTCGGTCGGAGCGACAAAGCCGCGCTCCTCATAGAAGCCTGCCCCTTTGCGTTGAATCCAGTATCCGCGCGGCTTGCCCTTCCCATCATCCTTCCAGGTCAGCCGCACATAAAGACCGTTGAGCAGTTCAGCGGTCAGCGTGGTTGCTTCGACGCCAGTGCTGATTCCGGCCGAGAACTCGGAGGTGTTGCCCTCTGCATCCATGCCCAGGGCATTCAAGAACCAGCCCTCCGGCAGCGTGCCGGCCCAGGTAAACCGGCCGTCTGCACCGGGAGTAACCGTGGTCAGATAGGTCAGTTTTTGGCCGCTGCTGTCGCCATAGATCTCCACCATGGTTCCACCGGTCGCCTGGCCGGCGATCACGCCTTTTTGCATCAGCGTCAGCTCCGGCGCCGCCGGCCCCTGCTGGCCATCCCTTCGGTTGATGGCCTTTCCCTGATTAAACAGATACAGATTTTGAGTGAAGCGGTTGCCCCGCGTACTGTCATGCTGAATCAGAACACCGTCGTAGCGAGAGTGAGCGATCACGTTGCCGGGTCCAAATACATTATTGTGACTGCCGTGCTGCACCATGATACCGTAGGGCTGTCCGGCCTGTAGGCGGCCGGTCGGATCTTGGCCGATATAATTGCCAAAAAACTGATTGCCGCCAGTTCCATTATTATCGACCGATATCCCCGCCCAGTCGAAGGGCGGCTCAACGCCATTGCCGCAAATGACATTTCCCGGCCCGATCAAGTTATCCTGGGGATAGCCTTCTTCTTGAGTGCCGTAGAAATACAAGCCGTTATGGGCGTTGGGGACAACTCCGGTGAGAGAGGCGTTGGTGCCGACATAGTTGCCCTTGAAGCGGTTCTGTGATGATGCCCTGGCGAACTGCACACCGCTGCTGAAATTGCCGGAGATGATGTTGGCGCAGGCAGCAGAGTCCCCGCCGATGAGGTTGAAGCGGGCGCCGCGGCCGATCGCCAATCCCGCCTGGCCGTTGGGGATGCAGGTGTGGCCGTCGCAGCCGACGCCGAAATAGTTGCCCTGAACGATGTTGCCCTCAGCACCGGACCACTCGATGCGCAAGCCGGTATTGTTGTTGCCGGAGATAACGTTGCGTCCCATCGGGGTGGCGTTGCCGATGCGGTTGTTCCTTGCCTGGCTGGCAAGCATGATGCCGGCGCTGCCCTGCTGTTTGAATACCTCGCCGTTGGGCAAGGCGGCCAGGCCGGTGGCGTCGGTGCCGATATAGTTGCCGATGATCAGGTTGCTGTGGCTGTTCTCCACGCGGATGCCGCAGGTGCCGTTGCCGGAGAGGACGTTACGCAATGCAGTGTTCTCGCTGCCGATGAGGTTGTGATGGCTGCCGCGCACCAATTCGATGCCGGCCAGTCCATTGCGCAGCCGGGTTCTTCCATCCGCGCTGCAGCCGATATGGCAGCCGGCGATCACATTATCGTGGCTCGCACTGCCGCTGATGACGAGAAATGTTTTGGGGAAGCCGCCGAAAGCCAGCCCGCGGATGACGTTAAAGCTGGAGTTGATTCTCCACCCTTCAGCCGTTATGAGCGCACTGTCGCCGCGCACGTCTATGGCGTGCAGCAGCGAATCCGGCGATTGGGAAAAGCCGTCGATAAAGGTGGCGTCGTCTGTCAAAGTGGGCAGGGCGGAAGGGATGAAAATCCTCCAGATGCGGCCGTCATATTGTGGATCGTCCGGCTGGAGCGCGAACAGAATGGTGTCTGCGCCTGCTCGAGTTTGCGTCTGTTCCACAGCCCACATCAGCGAACCGTTACCGAGGTTGTTGGTGGTGGTCACCGTAAAAACGCCAGCTGAAACAGAATAGATGTTAGAAATAAATAAAAAATAAAAAAAAATCCACCCCGATTCTACCTTGCGGCCTTTTTTACGATATCGCATATCAACCCTTGTTTATAGTTAATCCGGTCAATTTCTTTTGATTTTCGGAGTTATTATTCTCACCGCCGCAGCAGAGTTGCCGTCTGAATGAGTTGGGCTGTAAAACGATTGAGCTTGCGACGAAGATACAACCGATGGAATCGGAAACGACGCATTCGTTTTGAAACGAAAATGATAAAGCTTTAAATGGCCTTCTATTGGAAACAGATCATCCGGGTTGGTGCTGCCTTGAAAGCTCCATTCGCCATCCGGCATCAGGTATTTTTGGATGGAATCAACCACACACCAATCATTTTGATAAGAACGCAGGATCCAGAGGTCGCCTTTGAGCTCATGGAGAAACTCGGGTAACTCGCTGCGTCGCAGCGGCCGATGGGATTCGATTCCATAATAATAGAGTGGCTTTTTGGCGAAGAGATGGTCCAGCAGCACCACCTCATTGGAACCGAGGTTGTTCTTGAGCGTCTGGGCGACGCTGCGCCAGTCGTCCTTGCAATACCACCGCTCAAAATGAGCATAGGAGATCATAGCCAACAGGCAGATCGATGATGCAATCACCATTCGCGGGATAACCTTTAATTGCATCAGGGCAAAGGCGAGGATCATGGTGTAGAAGGGAAGAAGGATCACCATATTGCGCAAGAGCAGATAGGGACTCTTTAGCGAGAATAGACCGGCTAAGAGAAGAGGCGCGATCATTATGACTGTAAAAAAATGAAAATAGGAGGGTTGCCTGGCATCCGCCGAAAGATCGATGCGAGCGAATCTGCGTCTGGATAAAATATGCTGTCCGATCAACCCGATGGCGTTGAGGAAGGCCGCTAGGAGAAAGCTGGTTCGTAACGAATGCAATTGTTCGAGGTGGTATGGTTTGACGGAACTAGCATAAATTGTGGGCGCATTGATTAAAAGATGATGAAGTAAAATGGGCAGCGTACGCGACAAGTCGAAATAAAAAGCCATGAAAATATTGGCAAAAAAAACCAAAATAAATCCCAGTGCGAGATAGGAGTTTCCATTTTGTGCTATATCCTTCGGTTTCATGACGGCGTTGTTGAAATGGAGCCGGCGGGTGCGATAAAACCCATACCCGGTAAGCCCGATCATCATCACCACACCGATTACAAACAGCGTAGTGGAAGCCACAGCTGCATAGGGATTGAGATAGTTGAACAAAGTCTCGATAAACCGAATGGAAAAGGTCTTGTACATTGGTCTGGTTTTGGTCAGGAATTGACTGATCATGAACGGCAGCCAGATCGAATATCCCAGCCCGATGGCAAATTGGGTTTGCCACCACCTGGCCTCGGACTTTCTCAATGCCGCGGACGTCGCTGCTACAAAGATGATCTGACTTGTCCAGATCATAAAAGCGAAATAGTGAGTGAGCAAAGCTGCCAGAGTCACGATGCCATAGAAAATAAACCATCGTTGCGACGGCGTCTGCAGCAAACGGATAAAGCAATAGGTGGAAAGCAACACTAAAAATAGCAGCATGGAATTTGATCGGGCGTTCTGACTCACCCAGATATGCCAAGGCGAAATCGCCAGCAGCAGTACAGAAAAAAGAGCTACCGATGATGAAAACAGCCGCTGCGTCACTTTGTAGAGAACAATTAAAGAAACTAGGGCGAACAGAATCGAGATGCTCCGTAATGCACTTTCAGTTTCTCCAAAAACTTGTATCCAAGCGTGATGGACCAGATAAAACAACGGCGGATGGACATCATTGATGGTCATGATAAAGATGCGCGGAACCGGCTCCTTGGCATAATAGGCGCCGATGGTCTCATCGATGGAAAGACTCTTGTAATCGAGATGGTAGATTCGCAGCTCGGCAGCCAAAAGTAGGAGCAAACTCAACACGATCAGCGAATAATTCCGATGCATATAAGCCTTTTTGAGAGTATTCGATTAATTTTTTAAATGAACTGACTAATTTTGCAAATTCAATGCCAAAAATCTGGGAATTGGGGCTGGTTTCCAGCTTAAACGAGAAAAAAGGTTGTTTTTTAACAAAATTTTGTTATGTTATTTTTTATTTAGTTAGGGGATAAAGTGATGAGAAGGCTCCTTGCCGGTGGGCTGACATTATTTCTTCTGTCCGCCTGTGGCGACCGCGACGGCAAATCCGGTTTAGCAAAACAGAGTCCCCTGTATCGATTTGCGACAGGTTTGGCGGTTAAAATGCCATCGCTGGATCCACAGAGGAACCAGCCGCTAGCGACCTGCCGCTTTTTTACCGTCCGGGTGGACTCGTTTATTCTGGAGGCTCACAACGAATTGGGTAGAGGCCTGTTCTCCTGGGCCGGCATGGACTCGGCCAGGTTGCTGCAAACCGTTACGGCGCAACTCGATAAAGTGGTGGAAAGGAAACTTTTGCTGCGTCATGCGCAGCTCCTGCAGATCAAAGTCGCCAAGGCCGAGTTGGACACTATTCTGCTGCGGCTGGTGCGGCAGAATGGCGGCAAGCAAGCCTTTCGCCGCCGACTGGCGCAGGACGGCCTCACGGTGCATCAGCTGAAACTGCGGCTCGCTCAGGATCTGGTTCTGAAAAAGCAGGCGGAACAGATTAAAAACCAGCCTGTGCAGATCGAGGAGCAGGCGCTGCGGGCTCTCTATGAGCAGGAACGGATGGCCGCCTTCCGTCATATTCTGGTGATCAACCGGGCGGAATCCGATTCCAGCCGGAAAAGGCAGTTGGAAGAACTCGAGTACCAGATCAAATTATTTGTGGATTTCGCCAAACTGGCGAGAAAGTATTCGGACGATTCTCAATCCGGAAAAAACGGCGGTTTGTATCAGAACGTGCCGCGCGGCCATCTGCCGCCGTTGCTCGATGAGGTGGTTTTCACCGCTCCGCTGGGCGTGGTTCAACATGTGTGGGATGAAAAGGCGGATCACTTTGTCCTGGTGATCCACCGTGAAAAAGAGACACGTCCCTTTGACCAGGTGCGCGGTGAACTGGAGCGACAATGGGCAGAGGGGAAAAAACAGAAACAGTACAGAGAATTTTTAGATTCGCTTAAACGAGATGCACAGATCCATTTGATCCATCAATCGCCGCAATAGGCCTTCCCTCCCTCCACTTGTTCTTTCCCTGCAACCGATCCATCGCCTCGATTTGATTTCCCCAAAGCGCCCATTCCGGCCTGTCGTCGTTTCAAAATGAAAACCGTTGCATTGCAAAATGAAATGGAATTGAAGCGCAAGGCAGGCCGGCGTTGTTGTTTGTCTATATAAATCAGCAGGTTAAAAAAATGTGATCATTGGCATAAAAGTTGAATAAAAAATTGCAGCCAGTAAATTCCCCCTACCCATTCACACCAAAAGAGGAGATGCAACATGTTCACCATCAAACGGCTTCTCAAAGGCCTGTTCGATCAGCAGAAAGGTCAGACGCTGTCCGAGTACGCGCTCATCTTGGTGCTGATTGCGATTGTCGCAATCGTCGCTTTGACGTTGTTGGGCGTGAATATCACCGGCGTGATTAACAACGTCGCCACTGCGATCTAACCACATTCTCAACTCACGACGTGCGTCGATCGACGTACGCACGTCGTGACAAAATCGGACGAATAGTCATGCGCCTTTTTTTTCTATTGATATTGCTGACCGCTATGATGGGTGTGATCTACTACGACGGGCGTTGGCGGCGGATTCCCAATTTTATCACTTTTCCGCTTTTGGCCATGGGGACGCTGGCGCAATATTTCAGCCATGGCTGGTCAGGTGTCTATCTCTCCATGGCTGGAATGACGGTGGGCGCAGGGATTTTGCTGCCCGTCTATCTTTTAGGCGGATTGGGAGGCGGCGATGTCAAACTGGCGGCAGCGGTGGGGGCCTCAGTGGGAGTGCGGTTGATCGGATCTGTGCTGTTTTTTACCGCCCTCAGCGGAGGGTTGCTGGCTTTGTGGTGGATTCATCGACAAAATAGAGCGTTGCGCTGGCTGCCGCAATCGTCGTTGCAGGAGCCGGCGCTTTCCGACACCTTGCCGTATGGGTGGGCTATCGCCATCGGCACGATGCTGACCTTGGGTATCCATCCTCTGGAGGTTTGGCTGTGAAAATTTTCAGGCTGGGTCGAAAAAATCGAGAGAACGATCACGGACAATCGGTGGTGGAGTTTGCATTGGTATTGCCGGTTTTCGCGCTCATTCTCTTTGCCGTGATCGAATTCGGCAGGCTGTGGATGACCGTAAACGTGCTGACCGGCGCGGCGCGGGAAGGCGCCCGGGTGGCAGCCATCAGCGGCTCGGATTTCAGCAAAGCGCGCGCTGCAGCCCAAAACACCCTTGCAGCCGGCAACGTCACCGGCGCCTCTGTTTCCATTGTTGGGCCAAATTCGGCCAACGAAATTCGAGTGACCGTCTCCATGACGTATACGGCCATCACCGGCGCCGCTCTGCCCGGTCTAAACACTTCGTTTCAGCTTTCGCGCAGCGCGACCATGCATTGGGAAGGATGAAGGAGGCGGCGTTATGTTTCTGCTTAAACCAAAATGGATGATTCCAATAGCCATCATCACCGGCTTGTTTGCGACCTTTGGCGTGCATCGATACCTGCAGCGGCAGAAGCAGATCGTTGTTCACCCGCAAGCAGAGGTGGCTAAAGTGGTGGTGGCGACCGTCAACCTGCCCATGGGCAGCAAACTGGAGGCGGAGATGCTGCGCTTGACGGATTGGCCCAGGGATCTGGTCAGTGGACAAACGTTCGGCGTGATCGATTCGGTGGTCGGCCGAGTGGTGAAAACCGACATCTACCCCGGTGAAGCTATTCTGGAATCCAAACTGGCGCCCAGGGGGTCGGCCGGCGGTTTTCTGGGTCTGATTCCTCCGGGCATGCGCGCCATGACCGTGGCGGTGAACGTGGTCAGCGGCGTCAGTGGATTTATTCTGCCGCACACACATGTCGATGTCTTGGCAACCGTCACGCCTTCGAGTAAAAAAGAAGAGGCCACGACTCGCATCATTTTGGAGGATATTGAGGTTTTAGCCGTGGACCAAACCTTTAGAAAAAGCGATGATGAAGCGGTCACTGTGCAATCGGTCACTCTGCTGGTGTTGCCGGAACAGGCGGAAAAATTGGCCCTGGCCAGCAACGAAGGCAAGCTGCAATTGACGCTGCGCAATATGGTGGATCGCGCCACCGCGTCCTCCAGCGGCATTCGGCTGCAGCAGTTGATCTCCAGCAACCGGCCGGCCGCTGTTGCATCCGCACCGGCGCCGCAAGCGCCAGCCCCGGCGGCGCCAGATACCCCCGAAGCGGATGTTGAGGAACCTCCACAGGTGATCGAGATGTTGCGTTCCAATGTCCGCTCCGAGGTGGTGCTGCAAGGGGGCAAAACGAAAGAAGCCAAACCGAAATAAGAATAGGCCGTTGACGACGATTAATCATCAGGTGGTGGTTATGCGAAGGTTCTTGATTGCTTTTACGCTGGTCTGGGCGCAGGGTTTTGCCGAAACCAGCCCGAATCATCTTACCGTTTATCTCGGCCAGTCGCATGTCATGGATTTCGATACATCCATTCGACGGGTTTCCATCGCCAATACGGACATCGCCGACGCCTCCGTCACTTCTTCCACCCAGATATTGTTGAACGGCAAATCCGTCGGCGTCACCAGCCTGGTGGTTTGGGATGAACAGGATCGAGTGCATCAATTCCGGCTGACTGTGCAACAGGAGCGATGCCAGCACCAGGTCATGCTGCAGGTGCGATTCGTTGAAGTCAACAAAAACAACCTCAAAGAGTTCGGCATCGACGCGCTCAAGAACGGTCTTCGAGTCGGATCCGAGCAGGTCAACCTGGCCAGCTATGCGGGGAAGGTGAGCGCGCCCGCTGATCCGCTCGGTCTCGGTGAAGCGGTTGATTTTTTCGTCAACATTCCCACGCAAAATGTCAGCGCCATCATCAAGGCGTTGGAGGAAAAAAATCTGTTGACGGTTTTAGCCAAGCCCAATCTGTGTGTGATGGACGGCACGGAAGCCAGCTTTTTAGCCGGCGGCCGATTTCCGGTGCCCATCGTCTCCGGATCCGCCGGTATGCAAACGGTGACCATTCAATTTGAAGAATACGGCATCAAACTCTTTTTCACTCCCACGGTGCTGGACTCGGGCATGGTCAACATCAAGGTGACGGCGGAAGTGAGCAGCCTGGACTTTGAGAACGGCGTCCTGTTGAGCGGATTTCGCATTCCCAACATCAATGCGCGTCGTGCCGAATCGAGGGTGGAATTGCGGGAGAATCAATACCTCATCATCGGCGGCCTGATGTCCCATGAAACCGCTAAAACCATCAGCAAAATTCCACTGCTGGGCTCCATACCCGTGCTGGGTATGCTGTTCAGCAGCCATCGATACGTGAATAAGGAGAGTGAATTGCTGATCATGGTCAGCCCACAGATCGTTCAGGCGATGGAACTGCCCTGAAGCTGAAAAACGGTTCCGCTTTACGCTGATTCGACTTTCAGAAGGATGGGGGGCCCTTCAAGGATGGTGAGTCTCATGAACCTGCAAAAATTAATCACAGATGAAACCGGCAACATGTTGGTTTTAAGCGTCGCCGGGCTGCTGGCCCTGTTAGGATTCGCCGCCCTGGCGGTGGACGTCAGCTGCCTGCTGACCGCGCATGCGCAGCTGCAGACCGCGGTGGATGCGGCCGCATTGGCCGGGGCCGCCCAATTGCCGTATGGCACCGATGCCGCCGCCGAGACCGCGATTCATTTTGCGCGGCGCAATGACTGCATGAATCAGGCGGTGCAGATATCAATGGACGATGTCATCTTTCCCTCCTCCCGTCGCATTCGGGTTCAGGCCGTACGCCGTGTGCCGTTGCATTTTTCGCCCCTGTTCGGCCTCGAGGAGGTTCCTCTCGCCGCATCGGCAACCGCAGAGATCGGAACGTTAAACGGTACCAACGGATTACGGCCATGGGGCGTTCCCAAATTCGGCTGGCAGGTGGGCCAGGAGGTGACAATCAAGGCGGGCGCCATCAACGCTCCGGCCACAGATCCCAGCTTTTTTTATCCCATTGATTTTCCACCTATCAACCGCGGCGATCCCGAAACCGGCGCCAGCGTTTACGAGGAGAACATTCGTTCCGGTTCACGTTATTCCGTCTACATTGGGGATATTCTACAAGTAGAGCCGGGCAACATGGTGGGGCCCACGGCCCAAGCGGTATCGGATCTGATTGCGTCGGATGCCGACGCGCGATGGCAGAATAATCGCCTCGTGGATTCCAATTACCCGGGACTGTCCAGTCCCCGCGTGATCAAAATTCCGTTGTACGACCCAGATGCGCCGCCGGAATCCGGCCGGAATGAGATCGCTTGTATCGGATTGGCCGCTTTTTTTCTTGAAGGGATCAGCGGCAAGAATGTGTCCGGCCGGTTTATCGAGTTGATCACCAACGGCGATTACGGCAGCGGATACTCTCTGCTATACGGCGTAAAATTGGTGCAATAGGCATGACGGCGATCGCCAGAACCTCGCCGCCTCTTTATGGATTTAACCTTTACGAATGATGAAACAAGAACTGAGCATACTGATCCTCGATACGGACGAGCCGACCGCGAGCAATTTAAAGCTGCTGCTCGCGGAGATCCGCGAGGTCGGCGTCATCGTCACGATGACGGATCTGTCCATGGCATTAAAACAGATTAAAAAGAGCGATCCGGATGTGATTGTTCTGAGCCTCTATCCTTCGGAGGATCTATCGCTCAAGCTGGCGGAAAAAATCTCCCATGCCCATCCGCACTGCATGTTATTCGTCACGGCGCCGAAGGCCTCCCCTGAGCTGATCATCCGCGCCATGCGTCTTGGTGCGCGGGAGTTCTGGCTGCAGCCGTTTCGCAGTGAAGAAGTGAAAAACGGCATTCACGCCGCTCTGCGGTTGAAAAACAGATCAGAGGCGTGCTCCGTCAACGGCAAAGTGATCAGCGTGTTTGGCGTCAAGGGAGGGGTTGGCGCCACGACGATTGCAGTCAATTTAGCCGTGGCCATCGCGCAGCGCACCCTGAAAGATGTTTTATTGCTGGATGCGGATTTTCAATTGGGCCATGCTGGGCTTTACTTGAACTGTAAGCCGAAATTTTCCGTGCTCGACATCATCAACAATTTCAACAATATCGACCCGGGTTTGCTGAAAAGTACCTTAGCCAAATCATCGTCTGAGGTCTCTTTCCTGGGTGGTCCGGCCGGCATCGAGGAGGCGGATGTGATCAAACCGGCGCATGTGGAGCCCTTGCTCTCCCTGCTGCGGCCTTTGTTCGATTACACGATCGTAGACACCCGCCCGGTCTTTGACGAGATCAACATTCGCCTGCTGGACGAGGCGGATTTGATCCTGGCTGTAGCTAATTTTGACGTGCCTTCGATCTACAATGCCAAGCGCTGCATCGACCTGTTCCGGCGTCTGGGATATGATCGCGATAAAGTTTTTCTGATCATGAATCGCTATGTCGCCCATGAGGTGCTGGACCTGGAGGCGGTGGAAAATTCCATCGGCCATCCGGTTTTTTGGCGCATTCCCAATCAGGAGTATGGCACCATGATTCGCTCCATCAACGAAGGCATGCCCATGAGTCAGAGAATGCCGAAAGGCCGGTTCAGCGTGAGCCTTGCGGAGATGCTGGACCGGTTCAACGGCAACCTGGACGCCGTACCGGCGGGATCGGCGGCCGCCAACAGACCGAACCGCCTGCGGAAATTATTATCGACATGGAGTGAATAATGGGATTGCTGCAACGGCTAAAGCAGGACGAGGAACCCCTGTTCACGGAATCAGCGCTGACGTGGACCGAGGAACCGCCGCCCACGACGCGGTTTGAGGCCACGCCGTTCATCGGACCGCAGTACTATGAAGTGAAGGAGAAAATCCACCGCCTTTTAATCGACCGGCTCGATTTGAAAAAGATCGACACTGTTTCCAAAGAAGAGCTGCGCGAGCAGGTGAGGGAAGCGGTGGAGTCGCTGATGGCCGAAGAGAAGGATATGAATCCCGAGCTGGGAAGGGAGCGACTGGCGGATGAGATCCTCAATGAAATTTTCGGTCTGGGGCCGCTGGAACCGTTGTTGACCGATCCGACGATTTCGGATATTCTGGTCAACACCCATAAGCGGGTCTATGTGGAACGATTCGGCAAATTGGAGCGAACGCAAACGGTTTTCAAGGATGATCCGCACCTGCTGCACATCATCGACCGGATCGTCTCTCAGGTGGGTCGGCGGGTGGATGAATCCAGCCCGATGGTCGATGCGCGGTTGCCCGACGGCTCCCGCGTCAACGCGGTCATTGCGCCGTTGGCGCTGGACGGTCCCATTCTGTCGATTCGCAAGTTCAGCGTGCGTACTTTTACCATGCAAGATCTGATCGCCAATCATTCCATCACCTCGGCCATGGCCGCTCTGATCCAGGGGGCGGTTAAAGCGCGGCTCAATATCATTGTATCCGGCGGAACCGGTTCGGGCAAAACGACCTTTTTGAATGTGCTATCGCACTTTATTCCGGCTACAGAACGGATCGTCACCATCGAGGATGCGGCTGAATTGAAATTGCAGCAGGATCATGTGGTTCGTCTGGAGACTCGGCCGCCGAACATCGAAGGGAAGGGCGCTATCACCCAGCGCGATCTGGTGCGCAACGCCTTGCGCATGCGGCCTGACCGCATCATCGTCGGAGAGGTGCGCGGCGCCGAAGCGCTGGACATGCTCCAGGCCATGAACACGGGGCATGATGGGTCGCTTTCCACGATGCACGCCAATTCTCCGCGCGACGCCCTGCGGCGACTGGAGACGATGATCCTTCTGGCCGGCGCCAATCTCACCGACCGGGCCATGCGCGAACAGATCAGTTCCGCCATCGACCTCGTTATTCAAATCGCCCGTTTCAGCGACGGAACGAGAAAAGTGGTCAAGGTGACCGAAATCACCGGCATGGAGGGCGATACCGTTTCATTGCAGGATATCTTTTCTTTTGAAAAGATCGGTGTACGCGAGGACGGCAAGATCCTCGGCGCCTTTAGCACAACGGGCATTATGCCTAAATGCATAGAGCAAGTGGAGGCAGCGGGCGTCCGGCTGCCCCCCTCCCTGTTTGAACCCGGCTTTGAACAAGAGGATGAAGAGTCAACGCCATGATCTCTTTTATTGTCGCCGCCACTTTTTTTTCAGTCAGTTTTACCGGCATTGCGCTTTATTTCTGGTTTTATCAACGGTTCCTCTCCTCCGGCTATCAGATCGGCAACCGTATCGAAGCCTTTGAGGAAACCCAAAAAGCCAAGCGCTCCGCCGCCCCGTTCGTCATCCGCGATGTCAAGATGTCGCGCATCCCGCTGTTGAATCGGGTGCTGGAAAAAGTGAGCCTTTCCAAAAAAATTCAGAAAATCATGGTGCAGGCGGATATGGAACCGCGGGTGGGACAGGGTCTGATTTTGCTGGCGGTGCTGTTTATGCTGGGCGTGCTCATCGGCTTGCAACTGCAACATCCGGCGCTGGGCTTGGTCCTGGGAACGGCGTTCTGCCTGTCGGCGGTCTCACTGGTGATCATGCGGATCAACCGACGGATGAAATCCTTCAACCGTGAATTTCCCGACGCCATCGACATGATGACCGGCGCCTTGCGCGCCGGCCACGCCTTCAGCAAGGCGATGCAACTGGTGGCCATGGAAGCGCCCGATCCAGTGGGCGCCGAATTCAACAAAACCTTTGAGGAACATAACCTGGGCAGGCCTCTCAAAGAGTGTCTGGTGCATTTTACCGAACGGGTGCCGAGCCCGGATCTGAAACTGTTCGTCACCGCTGTGCTGCTGCAGCGCGAAACGGGCGGCAATCTGACCGAGATTCTGGAGAAGATCAGCTACACCATACGTGAGCGCTTCAAGCTCATGGGACAGATTCAGGTGTATACCGCTCAGGGACGCCTGTCGGCCTGGATCCTCGGCCTGTTGCCCATAGTCTTTTTAGTGCTCATCAGCAGCCTGAACCCCGATTATCTCAAGCCGCTGTTCACGGAAAAAGTCGGTCATTATATGTTGCTGCTGGGCGGCGCTTTGCAGATTTTCGGTTTTTTGATCATCCGCAAAATCGTTCGCTTGAATTTTGATTGAGGTGCTGGATGCCTGTTTATCTTTTATTGATTTTCTTTTCCGTCTTTCTGTTGACGATCCTTTCTTTGAATTTTTTCCGCAAGAAACTGGACCCGTCCACTCAACGCCTGCGACGGCTGAACGGGGAGGACGCGACGCCGGAGAGGAAACGGGTTGTCCGGAAAAAAGCTTCGGCCGGGCTCTGGTTGGACCAGCTCTTGAACCGAACGGGAGGACTCTATCACCCGGATTCCCACCATGCGGCACGACTGCAGCGAAGGCTCAATCAGGCCGGATTTGTCAGTGAAAAAAGCGTGCGCCTGTACATAGCGATTAAGATTGGCCTGGCCCTGCTCTTTGCTCTGGTGTACGGGCTGCTGGCCGCCTTCACAGGACGGTCGATGGGGCAGGTGCTGGCGATCAGCCTGCTCATGGCCTTTCTTGCTCTTGCGCTGCCTGATATCGTGCTCAGGTTTAAAATTCGGACACGACAGCGCCTGATCGCCGCTGGACTTCCGGATGCCTTGGACCTTCTCGTCATCAGCGTGGAAGCGGGGCTTGGTCTCAACGCCGCTCTGTTGCGGGTTGGACAGGATATTCGACTGCGCAGCCTACCTCTCTCTGAGGAGCTGTTGCTGGTGAATCAGGAGATGCGCACCGGATTTACGCGTGAGAAGGCTCTGCGCCGGCTGGCGGAGCGCAATAAGGTGGAAAGCCTGCGCATACTGGTCGGCGCTCTGGTTTTGGCGGATCGATTGGGAACCAGCATCGCCGACACCCTGCGCACCCAGGCGGATTCTTTGCGCACGCGTGTTCGCCAGGCGGCGGAGGAGCAGGCGGCCAAGGCGGGTGTGAAAATGCTGTTGCCGCTGGTGTTGTTCATTCTGCCGGCTCTGTTCATCGTCCTGCTGGGTCCGGGCGCGATTACGTTGACGAAATCTTTCAGCCAACTTTTGCCAAAATAAGCATGCGGCTATTTTGGCATGTGTCGCTTGAAGCGAAAATCACAGGAGCGGTTATGAATGTCATCCTTCGGCTTTTTTTAGTTTTTGCCTTTGTCGGTCTTGTGCTATGGAACTGCAGCCATGCCATTCACCACAGCAGCCCGCCCAAGGCGGCCCCGCGTGCCGTTTACGTCGATGATCAGATCATAGAGGCGTGGCCCGCTTTGTCTGCGCAGCGCAACCATCCCTATCTGCAGGCCACTCTGCGCAACGGAGAGACTCAGTGCGGGTTTTTAGCCGAGGTCGCTGATCGATGGCTGACCATTCAGGTCGACGGTCGAGGAGGCTCTGAAAAACCCAAAGTAAAGCGGCAAATTTCCAAACAGCAGATCCTGCTCCTCAAGGTATGGTAATTCTATGGCCTTGATGAATCTCTCCCGGGCGGCCAACCATCCGATCCCTGTGGTCGCCGCCGCCACACTCGCCTCCCGGTTGGCCGGTCTGTTTGCCCTGGATGAGCGGACCCTCTCGCATTCGGCACTCCATCTCTTTCCCTGTTCGAGCATTCACACTTATGCATTGTCCTTTCCCATAGATGTTCTTTTTCTCGCACAGGACGGCACCATACTGAGTATTCATGCCGCGGTCGAGGCCAACCGTCTGCTGGCTCCGCCGAAACAACAAGCCCGTTCAGTGGTCGAAGCTAAAACCGGCGTTCTGCCATTGGCCCATCTGAGCGTCGGCGACCGCCTCTCCATCGTTGCGGAGAGCGTGAGCCGTCCGGCCATGGCTGATTTTCGGCAACTCGTGCAGCTGCCGATCAATATTTTTTTAGCTCTTTTCTGGCTTCGATTCGTGGTCCTCTCCCTGTCAGCCTTTCTGCAGAGTCGTTCTCCCCTGGGGTTGGGGTTGATCCTTTTCAATTCTCTTTTGTTCTTTTTCTTTATAACCCGCCGCCAGAGCGCGCCGGTGGACCGTTCTATTTGGGACTGGTTGATCCCAGTCGGTACAGTCTTTCTGTCCATGACCCTTCAACCGCAAGCGACCGGCGAAACCGCACGGATGGGATGGTCCTATACTTTGCAGGCGCTGGGATTGGCCGCCATGTTGTACAGCCTGCTTTCCCTTGGAAAAAGCTTCGGCATCGTGCCGGCCAATCGTACGGTCGTGGTTCACGGCGCTTATTCGGTCGTGCGTCATCCGCTGTATGCCAGTGAAAGCCTTTTTTATTTTGGATTTTTATTGGGAAATTTTAATTGGTTTAATTTGTTGAAAATATTTCTTATTTTCCTTGGTCAGCTGTGGCGCATACGATCAGAAGAGCGCGTGCTGAACAGCGACCAGCGATATCGCGAGTATTGTTCCCGTGTCCAGCACCGATTGTTGCCCGGCTTGTTTTAAGGATGGAGCCTGTGCGCCATCCTGATTCTTGGAAAAGGATGGTGAATGAAAAACACGTCATTTCGCTTGCGCAAAGCCGTCCGCCGCGACAGCGCCGCCCTGCTTCAGCTCATCCGCGGCATCGCGGAATACGAAAAGATGTCCGATCAGGTGCAGAATACCCGAGCGGCGATCGTCAAGAATGGTTTCGGCCGGCGACCTTATTTTGAGGCCCTACTGGGCGAAATAAAAAAGAACGGCCGTTGGCAGGCGGTGAGCTTTGCTCTTTATTTCTACACCTATTCCACCTTTACCGGCAAGCCCTCCCTCTATCTCGAAGATCTTTTCGTTGAGCCCGCCTTCCGCGGCAGCGGCATCGGCAAGGCGCTTTTCCTGCGCCTGGCGCATATCGCCCGGCAAAGAGGCTGCGGCCGCATGGAATGGTCCGTGCTCAACTGGAACAAACCGGCTATTCAATTCTACGTCGCTCACGGCGCCACGGCCATGAAAGGGTGGACGGTCTATCGCCTGGATGAACAGGCGCTGGCCCGTCTGGACGCACCGGCCTGAGTGTTCGTTCAGATTCACTCATCCTCTTATCAATGGCTTGACCTCCCATGTACAAGCAGACCGATTTTTCAGATCAGATTCAAAAGCCACCTAAGGGTTTCGCCGTTCTGGCTCTAGTGGGCCCTTCCTTGGTCTGGTGCGCCGAGTATATCGGTTCCGGAGAGGTGATTTTAGCCACGCGCACCGGCGCCATCCTCGGCCCCGGCATTCTCTGGGCGATTGTCTTTGCCGTGTTTTTAAAGTACTGGATCGGACTCTGCGGCGCCCGCTATACGGTCTGCACCGGCGAAGGCCTGCTGGACCTGTTCAACCGTATGCCGGGTCCGCGCAGCTGGGCGGTGTGGATTACGCTGATTGCACAGTTCATCAGCGCCACCATCGCCATCGGTTCGCTGGCCGCCGCGGCCGGCGTTTTTATCAGCGCGCTGCTGCCGGTATCGTCGGTGGTTGGAGGTTGGTTGGTCACGGTCTTTGCTCTGCTGGTGGCCTGGTCCGGAACGTTCGGCATTCTCAAGATGGTCATGAGTCTCTTGGTCCTGGTGATTCTTTTCGGTGTGGTGTATGTAACAGCCGGCGTGTTTCCCGGCATTGCGGCTGTGCTGCAGGGCTTACTGCCGCAGATACCCGATGTGCCCGCCTGGGCGCAGCAGGGCGGCAAGGTCTCAGCCAACGCCTGGCATGAAATATTGCCTCTGCTCGGTTGGGCGGCCGGCGGATTCGCCAGCCAAGTCTGGTACAGTTACTGGGTGTTGTCCGCCGGTTATGGGGCTGCGGCCAGAGGAAAGCCGGGACAGCCGGCGGATGACTCTTTTCTCGCCGCCATGCCGGCAGAGACCGCCCGGCGCATCAAGGGCTGGCTGCGCGTGGTGTATGTCGATGCAACTCTGGCCATGGCGATCGGCGTGTTTGTAACCGCCTGTTTCGCTCTGGCCGGCGCCGGAGTGCTGGCGCCGCGGCATCTGGCGCCTGACGGCGCTGAGGTCGCGCTGCAGCTGTCCACACTGTTCAGCGCCCAGTGGGGCCTTGCAGGCGGCACTCTGTTCCTCATCGCCGGCAGTGCAGCCTTGATCAGCACTCAGGTGGGACAACTGGCAGGATGGCCGCGATTGCTGGCGGACGCGTTCCGCATCTGCATTCCCGGATTCGGCCGCTGGGAGTGGAAAAAGCAATTCCGCATATTTCTGTTCTTTTTTTTCATTACCAATATGACCATAGTTTACACCTTTGGCCTGAAGCCGGTCATCCTGATCAAAATCGCCGCGGTGCTCGACGGCTTGCTGCTGACGCCGCTGCAGGCGCTGATGCTGGCCGTTGGTCTGTACTATGTTTTGCCGCGCATGCTTTCAGAAGAGGCCGGACGAGTGCTGCGGCCGGGCTGGATGTTTGCGGTTGGATTAATCGTCGCATTTTTAGTGTTCGGCTATTTTTGTCTTTTTCAAATCCCCTCGGTTCTATAACAGAATGTGGCCGCGCTCATCCAGCCGCACCAGTCGGTAGGCCGGCCGGTGCAGACGGCGATAGGCTTGCGAATGGCGGCCCGCCGGATACTCCGCCCGCTTTTGAATCTCGTCGAAATCGTACGCTGCCTTTGCGCTCAGCGCAATGCTTCCCTGAGCGATCCACGCCAAGGACCGCCGCCATGTCGCGATGAACGCCTGTTTCTCTCCGCAACAGCGGGAGGCCGAATAAAAAGCGAGCCAAAGGGTTTGCCGATCCGCTCCAGAGGCTTTAAAAGGGCGGATGTTGAGGCGCACCAGGCGGCCGTCCAGGGAGACCGGCTCAAACAGAGGCTCTCCGCTCTCAGCGGGCTGCGACGCCCATTCCTGTTCCAACCGCATCTGTGCAGCAGCCGCATTGCTCAGCAAATGCTCGGGGCCGAGGACGGCCTGAAAGAGCAGCTTGTAAAGGTCCTGCACGCTAAAGCCGGGATAGCTGCGCATGTGATACAGGATCAGGTCGAGGTAATCAGAGAACATAATTTTTCACACACATAATTGTACAGCAGCAGTCCTTCACGGCTCAACGCCAGTCGGTCGTTGGCCTGGATGATCAGCTTGTTGTCGGCGCTGCTCTGGAACGGCCGGCCGCAATCGTCGATGCCCGCCAATGCGGCCGCTGCTTTCTCCGCTTGAAACGGCAGTCCGGCAAGCGGCAGGCCTTCGACGCGGCGCAGGCCCAGCAGTACCGACTCGATCTTTTTTTGTTCTGTTGTGAGCGTTTCAGTATCTGCCACGGCCCGTCCCTGGGTTGAGACGGCCCGAAGGTACTGGTCCACATCGCGCACATTCCACCATCGGCGGTGGCCGTCAAAAGAGTGCGCCGACGGCCCGAGCCCCAAATAAGGGTAGCCGGACCAATATGCCTGATTATGCCGGGAGCGAAAGCCCGGCAGACTATAGTTGGAAATCTCATACTGCTCATAGCCCGCCTGCTGCAGCGTCTCCTGAGTGAGGATGAACAACTCTCGTTCCAGTTCTTCGTCGCAGGGCTGCACCTGCCCCTGCTGCACCTGCCGATGCAGCGGCGTGCCCGGTTCTATGGTCAGGCTATAGCAGGAAAGATGTTCGGGTTGAAAAGCCAGCGCCTGGTCCAGGGTTTTACGCCAAGCATCAACGGTTTGTCCCGGTACGGCAAAAATGAGGTCCAGGCTCAGATTGTCAAAACCCGCTTTACGCGCCAGGCGAATGGCCTGCTCTGCCTCGGCCGTATTGTGCAGGCGCGACAGCCGTGCAAGGTCAGCCGGTTGAAAAGATTGAATCCCCAAACTCAGACGGTTGATGCCGAGTCGGCGATAAGCGGACAGATGCGCCATCTCTGCAGTTCCGGGATTGGCCTCCAGCGTGATCTCGGCGTCCTGAACCAGGGTGAATTTGTCTTTCAGAGGCAGAAGAATTTTTTTCCACTGCGCCGGCGTCAACAGGGAAGGCGTTCCACCGCCCAGGTAGAGCGTGGAAACGGAAAACCCTCCAAAAGGAGGGTTTTCGCTGTAAAAGGCCATTTCGTGCAGCAAAGCGTCGATGAACGGGGGCAGCAACTCCCGGCGGGTGATGGAGTAAAAATCGCAGTAGGCGCATTTATGCGCACAGAACGGAATATGCAGATAGAGCGCAGCCGGGCCGGTCACTAGACGATCACTCCGAAAATACGGTTCCAGCGGATGGCTTTGAACAGGTTCCAGAACGGTTCGTTCTTTTCCCAGGAGAAGTAGATGACCAGGGCTTTGCCGCGGATGTTTTTCACCGGCATAAATCCCCAACTGCGGCTGTCAGCGCTGTTGTCGCGGTTATCGCCCATCATGAACAGATGATCCGGCGGCACCACGACCGCGGGAAAGTTCGGATTAGCGCCGTCGTAGCGGCGGATGGTGTACTCTTTGCCGGACGGCGAGGTGACACGATAATAGTTCACATAATGATCTTCTTCGTAATCAAATTTTTTCTCCAGGAATCGCAAAACCCCTTCGGGTTGGTGGTTGACATACACCAGCCCATCGCGCATTTCCAATGTATCCCCGGGTGCGCCGATGCAGCGTTTGATATAATCCACGCTCTCGTCCAGGGGATACTTGAACACGATGATGTCGCCCCGCTCCGGCTCTTTCAATCCGGGCATCTGATAGTAGGGCAGCTTGATTTTTGTAAAGGGGATGTAATCCGGCGTAGCGGCGCCGTAGATGAATTTATTGACCAATAAAAAATCGCCCACCAGCAGAGTGTCTTTCATGGAGCCGGTGGGGATGCGGAAGGCCTGGATCACCAGCGCGCGCAGGATCAGGGCGGCCAGCAGGGCGACGGCGAAAGCTTCAAAATACTCACGAAATATATTCTTGCCTCTGGAACTCATGCACAATCCTTTCTTGTTAAAAGCACCAATCCATGGAATCTAACTTTGAAGCCGCCAGAATGGTTCCCGACCAAAGCATCAGCAGGGAGAGGGCGCTGATGACCAATAGGCCCACGGTCAGCAGGTCCACCAGGATGCAGATGAAAATCAGGCCGCAAAACGTTAAAAAGATAAAAAGAATGATAAACGTCAACAGCAGGTTGCCGGCGCCGGACAACATGCGTTTGGGATTTTCCCAATCAAACTTGCCAAAGTGGGCGCCGAATATCGCGCCCAGTCCTGCGGCCCCGGCGCACAGGGCCGCCAGCACCCAAATGGCCTGCACCGTGCGCACGCCGGAAATCTGATTGAGCTGGCTGGTAATGAGCAGAGCGGCAAAGCCGGCTGGGCCGGCCAGCAGCATCGCCAGCAGGTTTTTGATCAACACGATGCGGCTCAGCGGACGCGGACCGCATTTGATCAGAGGAAAGGAGAGGCCTTCCAACGGAATCAATCGCGCCGCCGTGGTGGCGCTAAAGACCGTACTGAGCAGCAACGGATAGATGAACGGCAAATACTGCTTCATCATCTCGTTCATCCCCTGCATGTTTTGCTGCACGATAAAGGGGAAGACCAGAATGATGACCAGAAACATCAGCAGCTGCGTAGATTGCCGTGAATCGCGGGTCAGAATCCAGAATTCGCGCATCACCAGCGCCTGGGTGAAATAGGCTGGATCGCGGCGGATTTTACGATGTTCCGGTAGGCGGCTTTTGACCGGCGACGGCGTGTGCTGCAAATAAGAGTTCATCGACACGGCGCCCAGTGCATAGAGAAGCGCGCTGCCGGCCAGCAGCAGCAGAAACGGCGCAAGGGCTGCCTGGAGATCGCCGCGTCCGCTGTACTGCAGCGTCTGCGACAGCCATTCGGAGGGCAACAGGGAAAAGTGCTGGTCCAGCCGCGCCAGATGATCGAGCGAATGGGGATTAAAGTTTTTCGATGCAGGGTCAAAGCGCGAAATGCGGAGAAACTGAAAAGCAGCCCAAGCGCTGATAAAGATCACGCCTACGATCAGCACGGCGATGTTTTTGGCGCGTTTGGCCGGAATGAGACGCGCCAGGCCGATGGAGAGCAGGCCGGCCAGCCCTGTGGGTAGAGCGAGAAAGCACAACGCCGCGGGCACAGCGATCAGATAATAAAAAACCGGCGCTTTGATCACCAGGCCGTAGGCCAGCAGCAGAGGCAGGCCGAAGGCCCAGAAAATAGACGAGTTGGCGAACAGACTTTCGATGTATTTGAACAGATACAGGGTGGCGTTTGACAACGGAGCGGCACGCAGCAGCGAATGGTCTTTAGACAAAAAGAAAAAATGCAGCGCTACAGTCAATCCACTGAACACCAGAAAGATCAACAACGCCGCCAGCGAGGTGTTGAGCAGCAGGTGGATGACCGCCAAACCCTGGGAGGAAGAATGGAGCAGCTCTTTGAACATCTCGAGGATGGATACGGTCAGCAGGGATGGCACCAGCAGATAGCCGAGCAGGGCAAATCGTTTGCGGTTTCTTTTTTTCGGATCGCTTTTCAGCACCGTGTTCAGCATTCCACGCAGCCGATTTGTCAGCAGGAGCCACAGCACGCCTCAGTTCTCCTCCAGATAGCGGGTTAGGCCTTCACGGCCGGTGTCGCCGGTCAGGGCGAGAAAAACGTCCTCCAACGAGGCGCCGGGTTTGCCGGCCTGGACCGCCAGCTCCTCCAACGTGCCGAGGGCGATCAGCCGTCCCTGATGGATGATTCCCACCCGGTCGCACATCCGCTCCGCCAGTTCCAGGATGTGGGTGGACATGAACACAGTGCGGCCTTTATCCACCAGACCGCGCAGCATGTCCTTCAGGTTGCGTGCCGCTTTGGGGTCCAGGCCCACTGTAGGTTCGTCGAGAAAGAGGATCTCCGGGTCATGCACCAGCGCGCCGGCCAGCGAGATCTTTTGTTTCATTCCGTGCGAATAGTCCTCGATCAGATCTTTGCTGCGTCCATTGATCTCAAAAATCTCGAAAAGGCCGTTCATCCGTTTTTCAGCGTCGATTTTTTCCACGTCGTACAGGCGCGCCATAAAATGGACAAACTCGGTGGCGGTGAGCTTTTCGTAGAGCACCGGCTCCTCCTGCACCAGACCGAACAGCGCCTTGGCGGCCCGCGGGTTTTTTTGAATGTCGATCCCACGCAGCTCTACGGAACCCGAGTCGGGTTTGAGCAGGCCGGTCATCATCTTGATGGTGGTGGTTTTTCCGGCGCCGTTGGGGCCGAGAAAGACGAACAGTTCCCGGCCGATGTCAAAGCTGACCTGAGCCACCGCGCGCCGGGCGCCAAAGTATTTTACCAGATTGCTGACTGTGATCATCGCATGTTCCGTGTCAAGGGAATGGCCGGTTCTATGATCTAATCCTGTGGATTGTGAACTGAACAAAAGCCGTGTGCACCGACGTCGCGGCCTTGAGAACAGGCGTACTGCGACTGCGCGATCTGCCGGCCTGCCCGGCTCAATCGGCTTTGAGCACCGCCAGGAAAGCCTCCTGGGGAATCTCTACATGGCCCAGTTGCTTCATTCGCTTTTTGCCCTCTTTTTGTTTCTCCAGCAGCTTGCGTTTGCGGGTGATGTCGCCGCCGTAGCATTTGGCGGTGACGTTTTTACGCAACGGCCGGACGGTCTCCCGGGCGATCACCTTGCCGCCCACCGCCGCCTGAATGGCCACTTCGTACTGCTGACGGGGGATGAGATCGCGCAGCTTTTCGCATACGCGACGGCCCCACTCGTAGGCCTTGTCGCGATGGACGATCACAGACAGGGCGTCGACCGCCTCTCCGTTGAGCAGGATGTCGAGCTTGACCACCGGGCCCTCGCGAAAGCCGAGGAATTCGTAATCAAAGGAGGCATAGCCGCGGGTGACCGATTTCAGTTTGTCATAAAAATCAAAGATCACTTCCGCCAGGGGAAATTCATAATGCATGTTCACGCGCTGACTGTCGATGTATTCGGTGTTGATGTAGATGCCGCGCCGTTCACGCGAGATGGACATGATGGCGCCGATATACTCTGACGGCGTGAGGATGCTGGAGCGGATGTAGGGTTCTTCCACGTGGTCGATGTCGTTGGCCGGGGGCAGGTTCGCGGGATTATCCATCACCAACATTTCGCCGCGCGTGGTGAACACATGGTATTCCACGTTGGGCACCGTGCTGACTAGGTCGAGGTTGTATTCGCGTTCCAGCCGCTCCTGCACGATCTCCATGTGCAACAGCCCGAGAAAGCCGCAGCGAAAGCCGAAACCCAGCGCCAGGGAGGTCTCGGGTTCGTAGAACAATGAAGAGTCGTTCAGTTTCAGCTTTTCCAGCGCCGAACGCAGATCCTCATAGTTCTCCGCCACCGAAGGGAACAGGCCGCTGAACACCATGGGCTTGATATCGCGATAGCCGGGCAGCGGCTCGGTGTCGGGAAAGGCGGCGTCGATGATGGTGTCGCCCACCTTGGTGTCGCGCACCTCTTTGACGCCGGAGATGAGATAGCCGGTCTCGCCGGCTTCGAGACGGTCCTTTTTGATCTGTTTGAGCCGCAGAATGCCCACCTCCTGAACCTGAAAGGTGCGGCCGGTGGAATGAAATTTAATCATCTGGTCGGGGTAGAGCCTGCCTTGCATCACGCGTACATGGGCCACGGCGCCACGGTATGAGTTGAACACCGAATCAAAGATCAGGGCGCGCGTCGGCGCATCCACCTCGCCGTGCGGCGGCGGAATGCGCTGCACCACCGCCTCAAGCACCTCTTCGATGCCCGTGCCCGCTTTCGCGCTGGCCAACAGAATCTCCTGCTCTTTGCAGCCCAGCAGGTCGATGATCTGATGCTTGATGGCGTCCACGTCGATGTTCGGCAGATCGATCTTGTTGATGATCGGAATGATCTCGAGATTGTTGTCGATGGCCAGGTAAAGGTTGGAGACGGTCTGCGCTTCAATGCCCTGGGAGGCATCAACGACCAACAATGCGCCCTCGCAGGCGGCCAGGCTGCGTGATACCTCGTAAGTGAAATCCACGTGGCCCGGTGTGTCAATGAGGTTGAGCAGATAGGTCACGCCGTCACGGGCTTTATATTCCATGGTGATGGGGTGCATCTTGATGGTGATGCCCCGCTCACGCTCCAGATCCATGCTGTCCAGCACCTGATCTTTCATCTCAAAACGGGTGACGGCGCCGGTGGCTTCCAGCAGCCGGTCGGCCAGCGTGGATTTGCCGTGATCGATGTGGGCGATGATGCAGAAATTTCTTATGGTATTTTTGGCCATGATGAATGGTGACGATCCGCCGTGATCAGCTGTTCTTCTGAATTTTTAATTTGAGCAAAAATAAGTTAAACAATATATTAGTGATTATTTTTCAATTTTTCAATAAAAAAGGTGTGATCGAGCCCGGTCTGCAGCGCCGCACGGCTTCCAAGCCGTGCATGCCGGTCTTCGTAGTTTTGGTTGATTCATCGCCGAAAAATCAATATATTGCCCTGTGAATGAACACGCTTTCCGCTCCAACCTGGCTGTTATTTTTTTCGATTTACGGCGCTGGACCGGTCCGTTTTGACGAAACAGGAAAACAAACATGAAAATCGCTATCATCTGCTATCCAACCCATGGCGGCAGCGGCGTGCTGGCCACCGAGTTGGGCGTTTGCCTTGCTCAGCGCGGCCATCAGGTGCATTTCATCAGCTATAGCGCTCCCTTTCGTCTGCGCGGATTTCAGCAGAACGTGTTCTATCATGAAGTGGATGTGTCCGCCTATCCACTGTTTAAATTTCCGCCCTATGATCTGTCCCTGGCCACCAAGATCTTGGAGGTGACGAAGGAGTACCAGCTGGATGTCATCCATGCCCATTACGCCATTCCTCATGCCATCAGCGCCTATCTAGCGCGGCAGATGATGTCCGGCCAGGGACCTCGAATCGTCACTACGCTGCATGGAACCGACATCACGCTGGTGGGCAAGGACGCCTCCTTTTATGAGGCGGTGCGCTTTGGCATATTACAATCAGATGCTGTCACCGCGGTATCCCATTACCTGGCGCAGCGCACTCTAGAGGAATTTCACATCCGTAAAGAGATTCAGGTGATCCATAATTTTGTCGATACGGAAAGATTTTCCGGATGCACGCAGAATTGTCGGCGTGATTTTTTCGCGCCCAACGGTGAAAAACTGCTCATGCACACCTCCAACTTTCGTCCGGTGAAACGGTTGTCCGATACGGTGAAAATTCTTGCCCATGTGCGTCAGCAGGTGGATGCGCGGCTGCTGCTGGCCGGTGAGGGGCCGGATCGCCAGGAATCGCACGAATGGGCTGTCAAACTGGGGGTGCATGATCACGTCATCTTCCTGGGCACGCAGGACTATATCGAAAATCTTCTTGGCTGTGTCGACCTGTTTCTGCTGCCCAGCAGCGAAGAGAGTTTCGGCCTGGCCGCCCTGGAGGCCATGAGCTGCAGAACGCCGGTCATCGCCTCCAACGTCGGCGGTTTGCCTGAGGTGATCAGCCACGGCGTGGATGGATATCTGCTGGCCATGGGCGATGTGGAGGCCATGGCGCAAGCGGCGGTGTCGCTGCTGCGGGATCCGCAGCGCATGGCTGAATTTAGAAACCGAGCGCGTGAAAAAGCCGTGACTCAATTCGATATGCATCGGATCGTGCCGCAGTATGAGCGGCTATATGAGCGGACCCTGCATCAAAAAACTGAGGCCTGATATCGAAAAATTGAAAGAAACCTCTTTTTTACAGCAGCGCCGGCCGCGCTCCAAGCGGAAAAAGGCGATGAACGGTGGTATGTTATTTGTTGTGTTTAATGATTGGCGGTGTCCTCATGAATAGGATAATAAAGATAGGATGGAATATATAGCGTGTGCAGTTCCCCCTCTTGAGAGGGGGACAGGGGGTGACGAAAAAATAAGCCCTGTTTAAGAAGCTAGCGTGTGCAGTTCCCCCTCTTGAGAGGGGGACCGGGGGTGACGAAAAAAGCAGCCCTGTTTAAGAAGCTAGCGTGTGCAGTCCCCCCTCTTGAGAGGGGGACAGAGGGTGACAAAAAATCAGCCCTGTTTAAGAACCTAGCGTGTGCAATTCCCCCTCTTGAGAGGGGGACAGGGGGTGACAAAAAATCAGCCCTGTTTAAGAACCTAGCGAGTGCAGTCCCGCCTCTTGAGAGGGGGACCGGGGGTGACGAAAAAAACAGCCCTGTTTAAGAACCTAGCGTGTGCAGTTCCCCCTCTTGAGAGGGGGACAGGGGGTGTGTAAGGTCCCATCCGGTTCACACACGCCTGCAGTCAAAAGTGTACGTTCGCATTTTTTTAGAACATGATTCGGCCTTTTTGAAAGGCTCGATTAACCTGGTCAGGCAGATGATCCGTAAACGGCTTCTGTGGCTTTTCGTTCTACAGATACTTTTGGTGTTGCTGGTCTCCGGCCTCTATCTTCAGCACAAGTTGCGCACCACCCTGGAGAAAGAACTGGGCAGTCGGCTCGAGTCTCTGGCCGCCGTGATCGCCGGCCAGACCGATGGGGCGCTCGTCAGTCTGCTGAGTCCGGGCGACGAGGGCGGTCGCGTTCACAAGCGGCTGCAGTCCCATCTTGCCGGCCTGGCGCACGCCGGACAGCTGAGCCGGATTGTCCTGTTTGACCCTTCAGGCCGTATCTGGCTGGACAGCCAAAACCGCGCGGCGATCGCCGAGCCCTATGCCCGTTTTGAATTCGACCGGCTCGAGATTGCAGCCACTTTGGGCAGTCACAACAGCCAGTCGCCGCTGTTCACCGGCCACGATGGTTTGTTATACAAATCCGCCTATGCGCCTCTGCTGGCAGACGGCGCGGTCATCGGCGTGGTGGCGGTGGAGGGCAGTGCCGCCTCGCTGAACCGGGTGCGCGATATGCAGGCTACATTGCTGCAGATCGGCGCCTTCTCGTTGCTGTTGGCCATCGGCCTGTCGTGGTTCACCTCACAGCGGCTGACGCGACCATTGCAACAGCTGCGGCGGTCGGCTGAGAGGCTGAGCCGCGGCGAGTGGCGGGAATCCATTGCGGTTTCCGGTGACGATGAAATCGCTTTTTTGGCCCGCACCATGGAGGAGATGCGCAAAAACAATCTGCAGCGGGTGGAGCAGCAGAAAGCCATGATGGCCGGCGTAGCCCACGAGCTGCGCAATCCCATCGGCGGCATCGAGCTGTTCGCCGGTCTGATCCGCGATGAAGCGGCGGATCCCGACTCGCGTCAGCGCGCAGGACGGATTCTAAAAGAGAGCCGCAACTTGCAGACGCTGGTGGAGAATTTTTTGGACTATGCCCGGCCCATCACCAGCCGGCCGCAATCCTGCCGTGTCTCCGACTGCTGGCAGGAGGCTCTTGATCTGCTGCAGAACGAGATCAGCGCCAAACAGGTGCAAGTGGTTCGCAACGGCGACGGCCGGGTGTGGGCGGACCCGCAGCACTTGCGTCAAATGCTGATCAATCTGCTGCTCAATGCAGTGCAATCCATCGACCGGCAGGACGGCCGAGTCGAATTGCGCATCGCCCAGGGAGCCGGCGTCTGCACCCTCGAGGTGTCGGACAACGGCCGCGGCATTCCGGCGGAACAGTGGGAAAAAATTTTCCAGCCTTTTTTCAGCAACAGAGAAAAAGGGCTGGGGCTGGGGCTGGTGATGGTCAAAAACCTCGCCGGCGCCAACAACGGCGCGGTCCGTCTGCTGGACAGCAACGTCGGCGGTTCGCGCTTTGAGCTGACGCTGCCGTCAGCGGGCAAAAAGGAATGAGAGCATAACTCCTATGCAAGCCCTGATCGTCGATGACAACGAAACCATGCGCGAAGCCATGGCGCAGATCCTTACCAAGTTGCCGATCAGCGTGGTTCAGGCTGCGGACGGCGAATCCGCTCTGGCCGCGCTGTCGGAGCAACCGTTCGATCTGGTGGTGACCGATTACCGTTTGCCCGGCATGAACGGCCTGCAGGTGCTGCAGGAGATCAAAGCGCGGTGTCCGGCCACTGAAGTGCTGGTCATCACCGCCTACGGCACCATCGATCTGGCGGTGCAGGCGATGCATTACGGCGCCGCGGATTTTATCACCAAACCTTTTTCTCAAGAAGAGTTCCGCTTGCGCATTCAAAAGATGGTGCAAAAGATCCTCGGCGACCGGCGGATGGAACAGCCGGCGGGCGCGGCCGACCGCCCGGCGCAAGAGGGTGGCGTCGACCAGCTGTTCGCGGAAATCATCGGTGAAAGCGAATGCATGCGCGAGCTCTATCGCACCCTTGCCAAGGTGGCGCGCACCGATTCCTCGGTCATCCTCTACGGCGAAAGCGGCGTCGGCAAGGAGGTGGTGGCGCGCGCCATTCACGCGGCATCAGACCGCAGAACGCACGCGTTCATCCGCGTGCATTGCGGCGCGCTGGCGGAAGGGGTGCTCGAGTCCGAGCTGTTCGGTCATGAAAAGGGGGCGTTCACCGGCGCACTGAAGCGCAAGCGCGGCCGGTTCGAGCTGGCGCACGATGGCTCTATCTTTCTTGACGAGATCGGCGACATCTCCGCCTCCACGCAGATCAAATTGCTGCGCGTGCTGCAGGAGCGCGAGTTCGAAAGGGTGGGCGGGGAGGAGACGCTGACCGTGAACGTCCGCGTCATCGCCGCTACGCATCGTGATCTGGAAAAGCTGGTCCAGCAAGGCCGGTTTCGTGAAGACCTTTATTACCGTCTGCATATCATACCCATTTTTCTGCCGCCGTTGCGTGATCGCCGCGAGGACATTCCGTTGCTCAGCGCCCATTTCCTGCGACGCATCGGCCGTCAATTGGGCCGGCCGGATTTAAAATTGCAGGACAGCGCCATGGCCGCACTGTGCAACTACGCCTGGCCGGGCAATGTGCGCGAACTGGAAAACGTGCTCGAACGCGCGGCGGTGATGGCTGAAACGGATCTCATCTCAGCCGGCGACCTGCCGGTGCCGGCCGTCTTTGACCGCGCGGAACCGAAAGCGCCGCTGGACGATCTCCTTGCCCGGGTGGAGAAACAAGAGATTGAAAAAGCGCTGCGTCGGGCAAACGGCGTAAAAACTGAAGCAGCGCGGTTGCTGGGCATCAAGACCAGCACACTCTATTACAAGATGGAAAAATACGGACTGTCGTAAATGACCTTTTGGCTGAAATGTGCGCTCCCTTTCCTGCTAGGGTGCGCTGTCACGGCGCCGGCGCAATCGGTGGTCATCGATCGTATGGAACAGGCGCTCGCGCAACAACAGCAGCGCAATCAAGAGATCGAGTCAGCGTGGCAACGATTGCAGGCGCAATCCGATTCGCTCAGCCGGCTGATCACGCCGCTTAAAGCGCAATCCTCATTAACCTTTTTCGAACGCCGCCGTCTGACCGCCTGGTTGGCAGACGCGCAACAGATCGCCGCCCGTCTGGAGCAAACCGCGGCCAGCCGCAAACAGACCAGGCGGCTGCAAGATGTTCTCAGCCGCCGCCTGGACAGCCTCTATACCGCTGCCCTGGATTCCATCAGCCTGGAGTTGAAAAAGTCAGCCGCAGGCCCGCCCGGCGAACAGAAACGCCTGCTGGAGCAAATGGCCCTGTGGCAGGCAAAACGTCTCAGCCTGCAGAGCCTGGCAACGTTGGAGATCAATCCCGACCCTTCTCCGCTGCTGGTGGAGAGCGACGATCTGCCGGAGGACATTGAACGAAAAGCCGATTATCTGCGCGACCGGTCGGACCAACTGCGCAGCCAGGCCGGCCGCGTGGGTGACCGCGTCCGCCAGGTGCAGAAAGAGATTGCTCTGCGCGGCCGCATGGCCGACCTGGTCAGCGATATGCGCGTGTTCGACTCCCGGGATGAGACTGCGCGCGCCGGCTCACCGGTCGATGCCGTGCAACCAGGCCGCGACCTGGAAACCTTGGGTGGCAACAAAGCAGGCCATTACCCATCCACCGCCTATAGTCTGCAACCGCCGGCTGAACTGCTCCTCAATTATGATTTTCGCAACCTGCCGGCGTACAGCCTGGACGGCTACCAGGAGCTGCTGGAAGGGGAGGAACAGAGATTAAAACGTCAAGCCGACAGCCTGGCGGTTCTGGCGCAAGAGTTCGATCAGCAGGCGCAGCAGCTGCGTTCCACACTAATCAAGCAGCCACAATGATGAATCCGGTCAAGTCAATCGCCCTATCATTGCTGCTTTTATGCGCGATTTCCGGCCCGCTCTCCGGTCAGGCGAATTGGCGCTTGGCCCACCGCGTTCAACTGGGTTACGAGCAGGATTCCAACATCGCCGAAAGCGTGGAGGGTGCAGTCCAGGCGGAGAACCTGCGGCTGCTGTACGACCTTCAGGTGCGCCGCCGCAGTTTGTCGTTTTCCTATCGAGCCGGCGCTCAGGTCTACCCGGATTTTTCCTCTGAGAACAAATTGACCCATGAGATCGGCGCCGCGTTCTCCCGGCCCGTGAGCGCCAGGGTAGAGCTGGGCGCCCAGCTTTGGAGCCGATTCAAGTTTTTCCTCGAAACCGAGCAGGATCTGATCTGTGGATTCCTGCAGCCCTTTCTGCGCTATCGGATGGACACAGCCACCTGGCTCGAGCTCGGTTTACGGCAGGAGGCGCTGGATTATGCGAACTCGGATTATTTTGACTACGCCGGTCCCGGTCTTACCCTGCAGCTGTATCGTCGGATCATCTCTGGATGGACATTGTCGCCGTCGATCGCCTGGCAGCGTAACGTTTTTCAGCGCGCCTCCTATGGCTATGCGTCGAGTGGTTCCTATCTTTTCCTCCAGCCTGACCGGCAGGAGGACGAACAGGTGGCCGCAGGCCTGCACAGCGAATGGGTTTGGCGCAGTTTGTTGATGACCTGTCAATACAAGTTTGAGAGCAATCATTCCAACAGCTATGGCTACGATTACCGGCGCCATGTGCTGACCGCGCTGTTTGTCCAAGGATGGCGGGAGTGGTTTTTCCGCGGTTATTTCTCTTGGCAGAAGAAAACGTATTCCGATGCTATACGGCCTTTTCTGCCTGTGCAGCTGGACACTGAGCAGGAGGAAAACAACCTGGTGGCTCTGGACGTTTCGCGCAATCTATATGAACGGCTCGCGGTGGTGGGGCGCATCGCCTGGTATCAGAACGAATCGCCGTGGGCGGATCTCTATTATCGCAAGCGCCTGCTGCAGGCTCTGCTGGAATGGCGGTTTTAGCGAGTCTGTCGTTCAAGTGCGTTCCGCCTGCACAGGTGTGACACGAGTGGATTGTTTCAGTAATGCGTCAAGCGGTTCGTCTCGGATTGTGAACCAGCAACATGAACGCTCCGGCGGATTTATTAACCAAAAAAGAAGCAGGAATCTTCACTATGGCTATTCCCGACCAACCCACCCGTTGGCAGCAGTTTTTGCAGCGCCTGCGTTCACAGCAATGGCGCGGCTATGTCTTGATCGGCGTCATCCTTTATCTGGTTCTCGTCAACCAGTTCATTCGCGTGCGTCCGGACCATGTGTTCATTGCGCTGCTGCTGCTGGCGCTGTCTCTGGGCCGCGGTCGGGTGAAATATTTTATCGTCGACTGGACGCCGTGGATCCTGTTCTGGATCTGTTATGACATGATGCGCGGCGTGGCCGACAACCTGCGCGGGGCCATCAACATTCTATGGCCCTATGAAACCGAGATGGCCTTGTTCGGCCGTTTCTTCGACGGCCAGCTGCCCAATTTTTTCGCACAGAACTGGCAGATCATTCTGCGCGGCAGCTGGGTCAAAGGACTGCTCGATGCCTCCGGCGGTTTGTTCTACACCATGCATTTCGGACTGCCCCTGCTCCTGGGCTGGGTTTTCTGGCACACCATGGACGACCGCAAAATGTTCTATCGCTTTGTTTGGACCATCACGCTGCTCAATTTCTCCGCCCTGGCGACGTTTATTCTCTATCCTGCGGCGCCGCCGTGGTATGTTTACAGCTATGGTTTCGCACAGCCGGAACAGATTGCGCACTGGGGACTGGGCGCCGGCACATTGCTGGATGTGGACCGGATGATCGGCCTGCATTTTTTTCAGACCCTATGGGGCGGATTCAATCCCAACCATTTTGCCGCCATTCCGTCTCTGCACGGCGCCTACCCTATTGCTGTGGCCTTTTTCACTTATAAAAAATTCCGCAGGTACCCTGGGCTGCTGGCCATTTATCCGCTCGGCGTCTGGTTCTCCGCCGTTTATCTGAATCAGCATTATATTATCGATCTGATCATCGGCGCTTTTTATTTGATGATCGCCTATCTGCTGACAGATCGCATTCTGTTGCCGTATGTCTTCTCGCGATTCATCGACTGGCAGCCCCTGCGCAAGCGGGAGAAGGAGGTATAGGGTGCAGGTTCGCCGGATCAGCTGCTTTTATTTTGGAAGGTAAGCTGTTGATAAAAAATCGGTTCCGCTTGATTGAGGGCTGAATGTCGGGGGATTTCTTGTGGCAGTCGCTTTATTTTCCCTTGACTTTTAGCTAAAAAATTGTAAATTATATTTTCAAGGTCGGCGCTTTAGCTCAGACGGTAGAGCAACGGACTGAAAATCCGTGTGTCCGCAGTTCGATTCTGCGAGGCGCCACTGTAAAGAACCCCTGGTCCATGAGATGCAGGGGTTTTTTATTAGATTAAAATTATATGATTATGATGGATGCGGTGATTAGAAACTAGTAAAGCTTTGATTTTGTTTCTCATCCCAGGACAGAAGTCCTGAGGAATAGCCGGTTTTTAAATTCAGCTCTGAAGTGGCGGCCTGGCATATTCTCTATCAGTAATCGGCCGCCCTTGCAGGGCTTGTTTTTTTTGTTAAAATCCCGGGACTGATTGCCCCGCCCAGGGCTCATACAACTCGGCCCTTCGGGCCTCACTCCTTGCTTTTTGGACCGCCTGAATACTCCCGAAACAAACCTTGCAAAGTGTGTCCTATGGGGATTCATTGATAAAATAATCCATGGATGTTATAACACACTTCTTGCAAGGTTAACTTTGGTCTCACCTGCAATGACAAAAAAGGGCGAATGCTTCGGCCTGAAAAAGCCGCAGACCTGGCAATGACAAAAAGCGAAAAAGGATTAAAACTCCAGCGCTATACAGAACAATTGTCGCCGGGCAAACGATTTTGCCTTATTCCACTATCCCTTTTCGTATATCTTTCCCTACAACCGACATGGAGGCACAGCCCCGGCAGGAAAAAACACCCCCCTACAGCAGGCTGCGATAAGAGGGTATCGTTTGGAGTATTTTAATGAAACCTTATTTTGTTTTATTTAGAATCAATCTGCGTAACGGACTTAACCGCACCCTATCTATCAACAACTTGATATCCAAAATAAAAGCATTGCCGCCATATTTTTTGCTGACCAGATAGCTTTCCTTGCGCATTTTAACGGCGGAAACTTGAGTTTTACTGGTATCATGCAAGCGGAAAAAGGACAAGTTTTTATCGATTTTTACAAACGGCCCTTTTTTAAGCAATCTTAAAAAGAGATCATAATCCATTGAATAATTCAGCTGCTCATCCAGGACGAACTTCTCTTCCGCCAGGTGCTTGCGCTTGATAAAAACCGATGGTTGCGGGAGAAGCGAATATCCTTTGTGCAACATCGTTTTAAAACTGCACTCCGGCACGGAAATCTCTTCCACGGGGCGACCGTGTCGATCTATGATGGTGCATCCTCCATAAACAGCAACCACATTTGGGTTATGGTCAAAAGCCTCCGCCACCAGGGTAAATACGTCATTATCATACAGGTCGTCGGAATTCAGCCAGCCGATTATTTCGCCATCCGCCATAGCAAATCCCTTGTTAAAAGCGTGCGATTGGCCCCTGTCCTTTTCGGAAAGCCACCTGATGGCGTCATATTTTTTTAAAATGGCCAATGTGCCATCCGTTGATCCGCCGTCGATAATGATATGCTCCTTGTTGGCATAACTCTGGTGGAGAACGCTGATGATGGCTTTTTCGATATACTCCGCCTGATTATAGGAAGGAGTGATGATGGATATCTTTGCTGTTGCCATAGGGCTCTCTTATTGGTTTTCAAAGCCGTTAATTCTTTGTCGTCGTCAAATTTTCACTGAACTTTTTTTTGATTTTCCCCCATGCCATCATCATTTCTGCTTTTCTGATCGCCATTTTTACCCAAAGGCCTGTCAATAAAGCGGCAACCGCATAGGATCCCAAAGCAGGCTTTAAGAAAAAAATGACAAATCCCAACAATAAAACAGAAATCGCCAACAGCTTTTGGTTTTGCGGCCATATTGAAAAATTGATTATTTTTTTCAGATATAGGTAATTGGCCGCCACATGGAGGACATAGCAGATCAAGTAAGCACCCACGGCCCCAAAGAGTCCAACCCGATCGAGGGCAACATAGGACAGGCCGATATACAATAAACTCCAAGCTGCATCGATCGTCACAATGGCTTTGAGCCGCTTGAGGGGAAGCAAAACGATTCCCATCGACCAACCCACGGCCTTAAAAAATTCTCCAAAGAGCTGGATGCCGATTAACTGGGTCGCCTGTAAAAACTCGGACGAATAAAAGAGAGTGATCACGAACTCTTTGAGCATGAAAAAAGCTAATATCACGGGAGTAGAGAGGATAATGGCCAGCCGCAATATCTGGTTGAGCTCATTACGAATGTCCTCGTGTGATTTCAGAGAACTCAGATTCGGAAGGGAATAGGTGCCAATGGAATCGGTGATGACGATGATGGACTGGCCTGACATGGCCAGAACCGCCGCGAACAAGCCGGCGGATTTGAGGCCCAAGCGGCCTATGATGAGCGATCTCAACAACAGAAGAGAGAGGGAGGTAAAAGTTCCCGCGATGAGGCTGGTGGCGCCAATTTTAAGAAGCCCCTTTAGGATTTGCCGATCTACACGAAAGATCCACGCATGGTCCGCGAAATGCTTTTTTTTGAGTTTAGTAAAAAAAAAACGGCTATGGCAAAACTGGTTGCTGAATAAAAAAGCAGATGCCATACGGCGCCCTGCAGTTGATAGATGAGCACCAGCGGCACCAAAGCAACCAATCCCAGAACCGCACTAAGCACGCCGACCAGCACATAGGTCCTGATTTCCAAGAGACCGGTAAAGATGGATCGAACAAAGTTGTAATAAACGATGAACGGCAATCCGATCAACGTGATGATTATGAAAGAAGAAAAACCGCGGTTATCTAAAATGAGGCGGGAGATGTGGGAAGAAAAAATGAGGCCGCATAAAACCGAAACAGCTAATACGCCCGACAGGACGAGCGTAACGGTGCTTATGAGATCCAGAATGCTCCTCTTATGGGACTCGGCGGCGTATTCTGCGATATTTCTGGTAACGCCGACATTGAGTCCCAGAGAGGTTGCTATGGACAACACCTGAATAAAATTATTCAATTGAGAGAGGAGACCGACTCCACGAGGGCCCAACGTTATCGCGAGGACTTTGATCTTGCCGATATTGACCAGAGTGTTCAGTACACTGGAAGCGCCTGAAAGGGCTGTCGCTTTAATCAGCTTTTTAATTGTACCGTTGCTCCATGATCGAGTTAAAGTCGGTAGATAAAAATTTAAGCTTTACCCTAGTTGTGAGGAGCGACCGGTTCGCCTGACGGCGAGCGCTGTAACAGGGCAAAACATGCTTTTTTTAAGCCGGTGAACGCAATGGCTGCTCTTTCCATTGCCAACTTTTAGAAAAAATAGCCAATAAGGATATGAAAATCAAGCAAAATCTTATAGGGTGCTTTCGAGTGTAAACGCTGAAGGGAGGATTGGGTTGCAAGATTTGAACAAATAAATGGCCGCACTTTGTTGGTGCTGATTGCACCGCCAATGATCTTATCAGAAAGTTGGTTTTAATGCAGTAGTTGAGATGATTAAAGGAGGATAATAAAAATGGGTGCGGTCAAGCGGCTAATGTTTGATAGAATGAAAATTTTTTTTTTGCTGTCAGTGTCCCACTTTCTGCTGCCTTAATATAGTAGTAAAAAAAGCCCGTTGGGATTCATTGTCGTTTGTACCCGCAATTTTGATTATTGTATTTGAACTTGGGCCATGTCGCCTGCGTTTTCAGCCCTTGGCATGACGTCTTGATTGCATACAGGCGGCCGGATAAATCGCTGATAAACAGCGTTCCTGCCCTACTCAAGGCCGGCGAACTCCAGGTGATGCCGCTCTTTGTTTCGACCATCCATTCTATTTCGCCGTTCCTGGGGTGGAGTCCATATACCCGGCCGAATTCCTGTCCAAAGTAAACCAGTCCATCCGATCCGATCGCCGGTGAAGAGTAAATGTCAAAGTGGCTGGATGGTACCTCGCTCGGCAGATCCGTTGGTTCAAAAATCCATTTCACGGTTCCATCGGGATTTAGAGCCAAAAAGACCGATGCGGGACTGCCGGCGTTGGTGCCCAAATAAATCGTGCCATCCTCATCGATCGCCGGTGAGGAACGCAGAGTGCAGGTGTAGCCGATGGAAGCGGCGTCAAAAGACCAAAGAATCTCTCCGATCGAAGAGACGGCATACACCACTCCTGGATTTGTAGCCACGATGATAGTTCCATTCGCTGCAATGGCAGGAGAGGCCAGCACATGATCGTTGACGCCAAGTTCACGGGACCAAAGCGTGTGCCCATCCGTCGGATCCAGTGCGGTGAGCGGGATGTTATGATAGACAAAGTAAAGTATGCCGTCTTTGCCGATGACCGGAGCATTGCGAATGTCCTCGGCCGGCGGATGGAAGCGCTTCCACTTGAGAGCGCCGTCGGGGTTGATCGCATACAGCCCGCCGGCTGCCGCATAGATAGCGCCGTCAGGGCCGACCGTAGGAGCGGACTGACCGACATCGACTGTCGCCTGAGAACCAGGATTGATGTTAAAGGTCCATTGCAGCTGGCCGTCGGCGGACAGTTTGTACAAGAGGTCGCGCGGGATTTCACCGGTTCCGAAATTTCGTGCGGAGGCGACAAAGGCGATCGATCCATCCGGGCAGACGGCAGGGCTGGAACGGACCTCTGGAATGCCAAGGGGAAATTTCCACAGGATCTTCCCCGTGGCCGCCGTTACCGCATACAGGGCATTGTTTGCAGCCTGATTTTGCATGGCGCCGGAGGAGGTGCCGAAATAGACGGTTTCCTCGTTCAGGCTGAGCGCCGGCGAACTGTAATAGATCTCCGATTCAGCGGCAAAGGCCCATAGAATGCGCTCGTCTTGTTTTTCATCCGGACCATTGACTTGTTGATGACAACCCGTCAGCAGAAGAAGCATTGCCCAGCAGATTCGGATGATCAAGCGGCGTAAGTATAAATAATCTCTGGATAACGCATTGGGCATTTTATCACCGATTATTTCAGCCAAGCTTATTTGAGCAGCACCATTTTTTTTATTGCCACCCGGTTTTCGGCCGTGATGCGATACACATAAATGCCGTTGGCCGCGGGCTGATGGGCTTTATCGAGACCATTCCATCCAATCCGGTGCAAACCCTCGCGTTGATGTCCATCGACCAGCGTCGCCACTTCCCGGCCTAACATATCAAAAATTTGCAGCGTTATGACGCCCGCTGTCGATAGATGGTATTCTATCGTAGTGGCTGCGTTGAACGGATTGGGATAGTTCTGCTGCAGGCTGAACGAAGCGACCGGCTGCGTTTTATCCTGCACCGCGGTAAAATAGTCCGGCAGTGTTTGAAACCGGTAGACATCGGTTGCCGCAAAGGGTTTGGCCATGGCGATAAAGGCCACGTCGCCGGATTCGGGCAGGACGACCTTCTGCAGGATAGGCTTGAGGAATTGTATCCGCCATGAAAGGTTGTATTTTCTCCCGATTCGATTGGCGATAAGCGTGATAATATCCCCTTCGCTTAATTGGCCGTCCGGCACGCCATGCTCTGCAAAGAGAAATTCCATCTGGACGCTGTCGGTAACATTCCAAATTTGAAAATTCACCGGGATTCGATACCGCGTGACGGGGGAATAGCTGGTATCGGCGTTCGCTCCCAGTATGCGAATTTGAAAATCCGCCGGCAGAGCGATGAATCCTTCGCCCGGATCTTTATCGACAACCGGCATCAGGTTGGCGTCGCCGGTTATCCACCCGGTCAGGGAATCCAGCGGCGCCGGTTCCGGAAAGTCATGCAGCCATAAGCGCACGCCCAGGAAAATAGCTCCCTCCCTATCAGGATGGAGGGGTTCATCCTGAAGCACATAGCTTTCAGCGTTCAAATCATAAACATGATAGGTGGTGATTCCATCAGCCGACGAAAAGGTCAATTCAAAAGTATGGTCCGTCAGGGCGGACGGATCGATGACGTGGACGCCGACCGCTGCGTTGCTGGAACCCGCGAGATGTTCGATGTAGGTTGGTTTCATGGGAGGATGATCGTTGGCGATGCGAAAAGGGCCAGTTAAAATATGCGCTCCCTCCAGATCGCCGTCGCTGACGACCGCCTTGAGCAGATATTTATTTCCATTAGCCAAAGAGGAGGTATCCCATGAATAAATGCCGTCGTTCGTTTCGTTCTCCACGAGCGAATGCCAGATCCGACCGCTGTCCGGGCTGTAGAACAAGTTCAGGATGACCGCATCCCCATCTGCATCGCCGGCTCGCCAGCGGATGTCATGGCGGCCGCTGATCGCCTGCCCGCTTGCCGGCGACAGGATGATAACCTCCGGGACTGCTGCGGTTGGATTGTTGATGGTCAGCCGTGCGCTGGACGGGCTTTGTCCCATCCCCAAAGCGTTATGCGCAATCACTCGGATCGAGTAATTGATGCCGTCGTCAACCGCGTTGGTGTCCCAGGAATAGACTCCATCATCTTCCTCATCCATAGCGATGGTGTGCCACGTCTTCCAGTCATCGATGGTGTAAAAGATATCCACCAGCAAGGGTCCGGCAGCACTGTTCGTCTTCCATTTTATCTCCACGGCGCCCTGGACAGTTTCGCCTCCCGCAGGGGAGAGCAGCTCAGCCCGGTGGACGGCAAAGGAATAGCCGCCGTCATAAAACCATTGCGCCATTCTACTGTTATGCCGCAAGGTTGCAAAATCCTCACCCATGACGATGACCATGGCATAGCGTTTGCTTTCGCCCCGCAGCAGGCCAAAGTAGCCGGATCCGGTGATAAAGGCGGCGTCCAGCTCACCGCCGGGGACAAAAGTGCCGGGCTGCGTTTTGATCTGCCACGCCTCTTCATCATCGGATATGACATCGCCGGAACTGGTACCCCAGAAACTGGTCAATCCCAGATGATCCGGCGCCTGAAGTATTTTTTGCCCAACCCAGCCGGTCGGTTTGTTAAAGGCGCTGCGTCCGTTCAAATCCCATTGATAAACCAAACCATCCGGCGCGTTGAAAGAAAGGGCATCGTCTCCGGCGTCGCTTTGGTTTCTCTCGGTGCCGATATCCCAATCGTGGTAAAAGCCGCACACGACCCTGAGCAGATCTTTGTGACTGACGTTTTTAATGTCATAAATGGCGAACCACGCATCCTGCAATCGGGGATCGTTCCATTGACATGTCCGGACTTGCACTTCCAATCCCAATCCTCTTCTGCCGTCCGGCCAGGGCATTGAATCCAGATGGCTGGCGACAAAGGGATAGTAGGCGAATTCGTCGTTGTTTCGATCATCCATGAGGTAGTAGCTTTCCTGGTCAGCCATGGGCCACGGGCCCGCCTCGCCGATCCATTTGCCCGCCCATTCCGGCGGACGATTCGGCCATAACACAGGCCAGGTATGCGGCAAATGGCTCATGGCTGGGAAACGATCGATATTGGTAGGGTCTTGGTTGAAAAAGCCGGGCAGCGGCTCCCAGGAATAGGTATGCGAGTCAGCCGGGCACCAATCCCTCGGTGCGCCGGTATAACTATCGGTAAAGATATGGATGACATGGTTGTTCGCATCAGTGACTTCAGCGCCCACGTAAAAAGCGCTTTCGAACATATAGTTGACGCCGCTGGCCTTTGGCCATTCTCCGCGCAGGGTCAGCGTGCGGCTGCCGAGATTTCCGAAATTGGAAAAAGCGGAACGAATGCGGTTGCCGTCGTGTATACCGGTCCGCCGGTGTGAATTTTCCCAATTCACAGCGCTGGTTATCGTAGGCGTCTCGAGCCGCTTTTTGCCGTCATCAGCAGCGGCAAATGGGTGCAGCCAAAAACAAACCAGGGCTACGAACACCCGAACGATGAATGAATATCTATTCATTTTGATATCATCCCTGTCAAAGGGATTATGAAAAAACGGCATGCAAGAACGGTGAACGGGGTTGGCGGGGGAATTGGTAACGGCGTAAAAGTAAAAAAGGCATACGCACCTATCCTTTGGATCGATCCATCATGCCTTCAGCCCGTTCATGGTCATTGTGGTATAGCCCTGCACTGATTTAGTATATAGGATTTTATGGAGAAGTGCAAGAGAAATCTAGATTAAAGTGAGCAAGACCGAGTTTGGGAACAGGGGAGTGAGGAAAATACGCTTGCTTATCAAGATCTGCTTCGCTAATTTTTACATGGAAAACTCAAAGAGCCGTCTTTTTTCCAGCCAGGTGCAAAAAGGAAAGCAGGTTGTGCACTCGTTTTTAAAAGGCGATGTTTAAGGATTGTGAAGACGATCAGCCTTCTTTACGGCAGCATTGGCGCAAAGCTTTGACCCGAATGCAAGGCGCCTGTTTTCAACGACGGGAACTCAAGATAATAGGATTCAATCTTTTTCCGCTGTTGACGGAACCAGGCGGCAAGCCGGGTAATCTGTCTTTAAATGGATAATCATCCATCATGCCAACTCCGCGCCTGTTTATGTTGTTGTCCGGCTTGGCCGGGCTGCTTGCGAATCCTTCGCTTTCTGCCCGCGGACAGACCATCTGGCCTCATCCAGATTCGACCTTGACCGGCGGCTGGCTGCAAACGGTCTGGCATCAGGAGTATCCGTTCAATGCCCGCTGTCCCTGGGATGCGGATCGCCAGGCCCGTTGTCTGGCAGGCTGCGTGGCTGTCGCCATGGCGCAGCTGATCCACTATCATCACGACGGCCTGCAGATAAAAACATTCAGCGAAGCGGACAATTACACCTCTATCCTGAATACTTTTAAATTCCGCATCGATCAAGATTGCGGCTCGTTCAACACCCTCAAATGGCCGCAGCTCAATCAATCGCTCAGCTCTCTGCAATTCCCCTTGAATGCAGAATCCGATTCCGGGCTCGTGGACGAACTGGTCTACAGCGCCGGCGTCGCGGCAGCCACCAATTATGGCGTGGACTATTCTCAGGCGCTGGAGGGCAAGGTTCCCACGGCCCTGCGTTCCGCCTTTGGCTTTAGCGCTGCGGAGCTCCTGTTCGGATCCGATTCCACACTTCTCGTCAACCTGCAGTGGTGGATGAAACAGGCTCTGCCGGTGATGGCGGTCCTTGCCCGCGTTGACGAAGCCTCACACGCCGTCATTATCGACGGCCTTGATGAGAGAGGCGAAGGACCTGAAGATGATCTATATCATATCAACTATGGCGGCCTGGCGCCCGGTGAAACCTTTTGGGCCAGCCTCTGGCCGCCGTCGCATTTTGCTCATCCTTTCAATCATGGTTACAGCAGAATAAAAAGCATTCTCATTTGTTCCGCGGCGCCTTTGCCTCCACCTCCGCCTCCGCCGCCGCCGGCTCCGCCCAGGGCGAGTTTCACGGCTGCGCCGATTCATGGCTGGACAGGTCTTTCTGTACATTTCACCAATCAATGTACCGGCACAGTCACGCAGTGGGACTGGGATTTCGGCGACGGATCCGTACATGAAGATATCCCCAATCCAACCCACGGCTATCGTTCCGCAGGCCAATACACCGTAACTCTGATCGCAACCGGCCCCATGGGCGCTGATACCCTAAAGATTGAAAAGATGATAACCGTTGAAAATATACCCTTCATCGACACCGGCATCAAGATCAACACAGATAACGATGGCACAGCTGAATGGGGCGATGTGGATAACGACGGTGATCCGGATCTCGTGGTTCTGTATTACGGTCAGGTTCATTTTTATCGCAATGACCAGGGCCGGTTGACGGCCGAGCAATTGGTATCGCTCGATCTATCCGCTCTTTCACTGCAATGGATCGACCTGGACAGCGACAATGACTTGGATCTGGTCGTTTTGGGCAAGAGCGGCAACGGTGAATATAAAACACAAATTTATCGGAATCAGAAAGGCCTCTTTTCTTTAGCGGATTTTTCTTTGTCTCCAGTGTACTATGGCGCGCCGGCCTGGGCGGATTTTGATCACGACGGCGATGCAGACATGGCTGCGGCTACTGAGCGAAATCAGAGAGGATTGACGTTATGGCAGAATATCCCTGCCGGATTTATTAGAACAGATGTCCTGCCGGATAACAACGCCCAGCATGGCTGGTGGTGCGATGTGGATCATGATCAAGATCTGGATCTGCTTGACAACTGCGGAACGTTGTATCGCAATGAGCAGGGGCGCTTGATCGCGGAACCTGCACCCTGGTCGGCTTTCAATGGCCTGGACGTCGCTGATTACGATCGTGATGGGGATATGGATTTTTTAATCAGCGGCGCCGCAGCCGCATCCATCCACCGAAATGGAGGCGATCTCCGCAACGCCGCGGTCGTTGATTTGACCGATACCCGACAGGGCCAGGCAGTCTGGTTGGATTATGACAATGACGGCCTGTGTGATGTGTTGTTGGGCGGCAGAAGCAGCGATTACAGCCGTTATTCCACCCAGCTGTATCATGGCGAAAAAGCCGGATTCTCCCGAATTGAAAACACGGCTCTGGACCAAACCCCGTCCCGAGGTGCGGCGCCCGCTGATTATGATCTCGATGGCGATGTGGATTTTTTAACTCTTGGCGACAACCCCTGGGGCGGAACAGCCGGCAGGCTTTTCATGAATAACAGCACATCGCCGGCCGCACTGCCCGATGTACCGCGGAATCTTGCGGTCGACATTGCTGGACATAGCGCCTGTTTTTCCTGGTCTGCACCATCGAATGCAGGCCTGACGTTTAATCTAGCTGTCGGCACCTCTCCTGGTACTTGCGATATCCTTCCGCCCCTGTCCTTGCGCCACAGCGGGAAAAGGCTGATCCCTGCGGCGGGTAACGTCTGGAATAATACACAGTGGCATCTGCGGTTGCCGGCCGGCGAGTATTATTGGACCGTGCAGTCGTTGGATATCAACTATAACGGCTCGCCCTTTGCGGAGGAGATGCATTTCGTGATCCCAAGCAGCCATGAACCGGTTCAGGCGCCCGATTCGCTGCACGCTGAAATGAGCGCAGAGCGCATCAACATAACCTGGACCCACAGCCGGCCTGAAGAGGTGTATCGCTATCATCTCTATAAAGTCGCAAATAATGTCGAGAAAAAAATCGCCGAGTTGGACGGCAATATACGCAATTATTCAGACATCCATAGTCAGCAAGGACAGATCCAGCAATATTTTCTCAAAGCGGAAAACTGGTCTCATCTGCACAGCGCACCCTCAGAAACCTTGACCGTCGACTATCGCCTTCCCTTTACTTATATGAACTCGTCGCTCCCCTGCCCGCAAAATTTTTTCCAAATTGCGGACATGGACCATGACGGCGACCTGGATATTCTGATGCAGTACCTAAAAAATTCTTCCTCCATGCAAGCCATTTTTAAAAATAGCCTCGGAACCTACGCAGAAGAAAGGCTCGATTTCATCAATTCCTGGGCACACGGCAGAACACGCATTTGCGATTATGACAGCGATAATGACCTGGACATCATGACTCTGTTTCTCACCACCAATGCCCATTTCAGCTTTTTACGCAACGATTTGGTCGATTGGGTGCAGTCTTTTGATGAGATTCCTTTATTGATTGGATTCAACAACGGCTACAAGATTTTGCTGCTGGACGCGAACAACGACGGCCGGCAGGATATCCTGGCCAGCGGCGTTGCTTCCGACATGATGTGCACCAGCCAAATCTTTTACCATATGGCGAACGGCTGGCATCTGGCGTCGCCCGACGCCTTGTCGACAGGCTATGGCGACTATTTTTATTGCGATTATGATCAAGACGGAGATCTGGACCTTCTTTTTCGCGGTCTAATTGGATCTGCGGATGGCGCCGACCGGCGTGCTGTCATTCGGCTGTTCAACAACCAGCGCGGACGGTTTTCCGCCGTCGACTCCTCTCTTTTTCGCTGGCGCGATGAACAGGCCGCGGCTATGCCGTTTTGGCGCGATTGCGATTTCGACGACGATAGCGACATCTGCATCGAACAGGAAAACGGCACGACGGTTTACTATAACGACCAAGGTGCTTTTGTCCGATCCGGCGCCGGTTGGGGATCCTTCGGCGTTGACGGGGATTTGAACAACGATGGCCTGCGCGACCTGATCAAGCTTGAAAACGACCATTATGACATTTACCTGCAAGGTGATTCCGGCATGGAGAAAATCTTTGCCTTTTCCACTATGTTGGGCATGAATCCCTATTGCTGCGATTTTGATCTCGACGGCGATCTCGATATTCTTTTAACCTATACTGCCAGCGCTTCCATCGCCTGGTTGCGCAATGAAACAACGCAGCGCAAAAATTCGCCGTGTCCGCCAATGGCTCTGACCGCCGAGGCGGGTCGGGACAGCGTGGTTCTCCGCTGGCAACCGCCGTCGGATCCAACTTTGCGACGCAGCGAAATCACCTACAACCTTCGCGTCGGCAGCAGACCAGGCGGATGTGAAATCGTCTCGCCATCGGCAAACATTCTTTCCGGTCAACGTTTCATTCTGACCCAGGGCAACATGCTTTGCGGAAAAATCTGCAAGCTGTACGGACTGACCGCCGGGACCTATTATTGGAGCGTTCAAACCGTTGACCCTGGTTTTACCGGCGGTCCTTTTGCTCCGGAACAAAGCTTTACCCTGGGACCGACGACGGTGCATGGTGAAGAAAAGCCGGATCGATTCGTTTTACAGCAGAATTATCCCAATCCTTTTAACGCTCAAACCGACATTGCCTTTGAACTGGCCTTGCCGGTTCATGCAACGCTGAAGATTTATAATCTTTCCGGCCAGGTGGTGGCTGTATTAGCGGACCAACAGATGGCGGCCGGTCGATATGTACGCCATTGGCACGGCCAGACCATGGCAAACCAACCCGCTGCCGGCGGCGTGTATCTTGTCCGTCTTCAAGCCGGTTCGTTTATCTGCATACGCAAATTAATTATTATACATTAGTTGAGCAGCCGTTCTCTTCTTGCACCATAAAGATTACCCGGACCGCATCAAGGAGGTGAGTCTCTCGTTTTCGAACTTTAGAGACTGTTTACGAAGCGTCGGCCCTTCGAATGTTGCCGCGGATTTTGCGGCCACTGCGGGTGTCGTTTCCCTGTGTTACAAGCAGAGAGGGTGTTTAAAAACACCTTGCAATTCAAGGATATAATCGACATTTTATTTTTAAATAATATTAAGATTTTTTTGTGAAGCATTTTATTCGGGACCCAAACGCTGAAAGAGAGCTCATCTATGAAGCGCAGAGAGTTTTTGACTCAGGCCGGCGCTGCCGCCCTCGGCGGTATAGCCGCTCCGGTCATCGTGCCTTCTTCTGTATTCGGCAAGCATGCGCCCAGTGAACGCATCACCGTGGGGATGATCGGCGCCGGCCGTCAGGCGGTGCACGTCAACCTGAAAAACGGATTTTTGCAGCTGCCGAATTGTCAGGTGATTGCGGTGAACGACGTGGATTCCTGGCGTATGGATCTGGCCGCAACGGTCATCAACGAGGCTTACTCCAAGGCGAGTAAAAAATTCCAGGGCGTGAAAAAGTATTCAGACTACCGCGAATTGATCGCCAGCAAAAAGATCGATGCCGTGATGGTATCCACGCCCGATCACTGGCATGCGCCGGCAGGCATCGCTGCCGCGCTGGCGGGCAAACATGTTGCCATGGAGAAGGCGCTGTCGATCAGCTACTCGCACAGCAAAGCTTTGATCGAGGCGGTTAAAACCAAGGGCGTGGCCAATCGTCTTGACAGTGAGTTCCGCTCCTTGCGCACCTTTCAGAGAGCGGTAGAGATCGTCCATAACAAGGTTATCGGCGAATTACAGCATGTTGTCGTGGGCGTGCCGGGAGAACTGAACGGCAGTGCGGTCGGACCGCAACCGGAAATGGCCATCCCCAAAGCGCTCAACTATGACATGTGGTTGGGACCGGCGTTTCCGGCGCCCTACACCCAAAGTCGGGTGCACGATCCCGCCACCATCGATACCCGTCCGGGCTGGCTCCGCATCGACGACTATTGCAACGGCATGATCACCAATTGGGGCGCCCATCTGATGGATATCGCCCTCTGGGGAATGAAGCGGGAGTATGAACTGCCCGTGAAAGTGAAAGGCGGGGGCCGTTTTAGCCAGGGGTTGTGGAACACCATCGAGGTGTTTGACATCGAATACACCTATCAGGACGGTTTTGTGATGCATTATAAAATCGATGAGCCCTATGTGCTGTTTGAGGGGGCGGCCGGCTGGATCAAGGTCACTTATCCCGACAAGCTGCAGGCAAGCGATCAAAAGATACTGGATTACCAGCCCGTGTCTGGCGACAAGACCTATGCCGGCACCTTGACCGACAAAGCTGATTTCCTGCGAGCGGTGGAGACCGGCGGCAAATCCTTTGAGCCGTTGGAGGTGGGGCACACTGTTTATGTCACTACTCTGATGGGATTGATATCAGTGAAACTGGGGTGTGAATTAACCTGGGATAAAACAGCCGGCAAATTTGTCGATGACGCAGCGGCCAATGCCATGCTGATGCGGCCGTTTCGTGAAAAATGGCTCGATCGCAACGTGGTGGAATGGATGAATAAATTCCAGGAGGTAAAGCTTGGCTAAGAAGAGAATGACTTTATTCGGCAGCGTTCTGTGCGCGCTTTTGTTTTGCTGCAGTCAGGGGAAAAAATTGGATAATGTGTTTTATTGCTTCAACAACGGGGTGCGCACGATGCTCAATGCGCCGCAGGGATATGAAGAACCGGCCGCTCTGGTAAAACGGCTGGGCTATGACGGCTTGGCCGGCCATGGGGAGGAGACCTATTACGCCTGGCGGGCCGCTCTGGACAAAGTCGGCCTGGAGATGCCGGAAATATACATTGCCATGAATATTAAAGACGGCAAAATCAGCCAACATCCCGACCTAAGCGATATACTTCGTCATTCACACGACCGGAATCTTCTCGTGGCTCTGCACCTCCATGCTGACAGCAGTGTGACGGATAAAGCTCGGGGGGATTCGCTTTTTGTCCGAGGCCTTCGCGATCTGGCCGACTTGGCAGCTCCGTTGCGCGTCCAGATCGCGGTATATCCCCATGCTGATTTATATTGTGAAACCCTGCACCACGCCGTCGAATTGGCGAGAAAAACCAACCGCCGCAATGTCGGCGCCACGCTCAATCTATGCCATCTGCTCAAGGTGGAAGGGGAGCAGGGATGGGAGCAAAAGACCATCGCTGCCCTGCCGTGGTTGTTCATGGTATCCATTCATGGCGCGGACAGCGGGGATACCCGCGCCATGGGCTGGGATCGTCTGATTCGGCCGCTCGGCGAAGGCAGCTTCGATGTCTATAAACTCGTCAAGCTCTTAAAGGACAATGGTTACAAAGGTAAATTCGGCCTGCAGTGCTATAAAATTCAACAGGACTGCGAAACCGCGCTGACGAAATCGATAACGACGTGGCGGCAGTATCAGCAGAGGTATGCCCGAGGGGAGTGAACGCTCGTTAACACGCTTTACTCGTCCGCTGTTCAGAAATAACAGCCAGACAGGGAAACCAATTATCCGATTTCTCGTAAACCAGATACACCTGCCGAGTTGCTTGAATTACACAGGAGAGTGATGCCATGTCCGTTTTCACGCCTTTTAAGCGTTCCGACTGCGCCTGGGCCTTTGCTATCAGTATGTTCATCCTGCCTTTTTCCGTCAGCGCCCGAAGTCTTGACATCCCCAGCTCCGGTTCCGGCATAAGTTTCGGCAATTCCAAAGCTTTCACTGGACTGCGCTTCAACTATCGCGATCGCGACGTGGATTATGTCAACGGCATCAATGTTACTTTGTGGAAACCCTACGAGTCCGATCAATTGTCACGGATCAAAGGATTTTCCCTCGGGCCGTTGCCCGGCGGGGGATCGTTGAGCGGCATACAGCTGGGCGCGCTAGGCATCGCTGCGGAGACTCAAATAAAGGGCATCTCGTTTGCGCTGCTGGGCATCGGCAGCGGCGCGGTGGTGAAAGGCATCTCCATCGCCGGACTCGGACTGGGGACGGGCGGCATCATGACCGGAGTGAACATCGGCGGCCTTGGCGTGGGCGCGGGCGGAGTGCTCAGCGGCATTACTTTGGCCGGGCTGGGCGCCGGCTCGGGCGGCGATGCGACAGGTTTGACGATAGCAGGACTCGGCGTGGGCGCCGGCGGCGACCTGATGGGTGTTACGCTGGCGGGATTGGGCGCCGGGGCTTCAGAAAACGCAACCGGCCTACATTGCGCGGGTTTGGGCTTGGGTGTGGGTGGGAAGCTGACCGGTATCTCGTTAGCGGGATTCGGCGTGGGCGCGGGCGGCGACATTGTAGGAATTTCCCTGGCGGGCTTTGGCGTGGGCGCAGGGAAAAGCATCAAAGGCATCACCATCGGCGGCTTTGGCGTGGGCGCAGGGAAAAGCATCAAAGGCATCACCATCGGCGGCCTTGGCGTGGGCGCGGGAAGCGAACTCTGCGGCATCACTCTGGCCGGGCTGGGCGCCGGCGGTAGGAGCGTCAAAGGACTTGCTATGGCCGGAATTACAGTCGCCGGCAAGGAGTTAGGAGGAGTGCAGCTCGCTCTGGCTACGGTTCGTGTGGTCGATGACGGTCGTATGAGCTTGTTCAGCGCCAGCGCCTTTAACCATATTCAGGGCACACAAAGCGGACTCTCCATCGGGCTGGTCAATTACGCCCGCCGGCTCAAGGGCTTACAGCTCGGCTTGATCAACATCGTCCGGGACAATCGCAAACACCTGCGTGTGCTGCCGTTATTCAATGCCGATTTCCATTGAAACGGACGCGGCTCCGGTTTTTTTGATCATGATGGGTGCAACGAAAGGCATCTCTATTGATAGCGCCGTAAAAACGACCTCTCCTATTGCCGCAATAACCTCGGCAACATTCAGAGGTTTCACGATTCTCGCACACTCTTTGGAGCTGGGAAACGAGCAGTGAAAATTTTATTTCATCAAAATTGCCTTTCGAGCATCTTTATATCCATCTGCTTCCAGAACATATAGATAAACGCCGTTCGGCAAGTTTTCAGCGTTCCAGCCTACCTTGTGTACGCCCGCTGCCAGTTTTTCATCGATGAGCTCTACAACCTCGCTCCCCATCAACGTATAGATTTTGAGGGAAACCTGTGCAGCCTCTGATAAGGAAAATTCGATGGTCGTGGTGGGGTTGAAGGGATTAGGATAGTTTGGATACAGCGCCATTCGATCCGGAACCGTAATCCGGCGTTCGGCCTCAACTTTTGTCGTCAGAGCGGAAGATAGATCAAACGAGGCGATTTGATTGTTGGTGCACAGAAGAATAACCGCATTTCGCTTTGAATCATAGGCGATATCCCCCAGACCCATTTCATTGGTGTTCGAACCCATGGGAGGCGTTTCGGCGATCACTTTTGCCGATTCAGGACCATCGGTGACATCCAGCAGGTAGCCTTTTTGCGGCAGCATCTCGCCACTGAACACCATGATATATTCTCGGTTTTCATAAGTAAAATAAGTGATCCCGGAGGTATGATCATCCGCGACTTCATAGGGAATTTTTCCAAGGACACCGCCATCAGGCGCCAGCAGAGTGACGGGCGTATAGTAGGTGATATACCCATTGTTGACCCAGAGAGTGCCGCCGGGAGCGGTGGAGGCGATTCCCAACGATGCATACGCCGGCGGAATCTCCAGCATATCCGTCCATTCGAAATCGATTCCGTTGCTGGTCGTCAGAATATTGATAAATTTTTGATCCACGCTCCCGCTCACATAAATCATAGTCTGATTTGCTTCACCGATAACGGCCAGCGCATCGCCATAGCGATCGCTCCACTGGATGCTTTCGAAGGCGAGGGTTGGAGCTGCTGTTTCATTTTCCCAACGGTAGAGTTTGAACGGAAAAGTTGTCGCCGATTGAACAAGATTGCCCGCATAAATGACGCCGTCAGCGGCGCATTTGATATTCAGCAAGACGAAGGGATCCTGTCCTTTGATGATCGCAGGATCAAAAGGCATCTTGCCGATTTTGGCGCCGGTTGCGGCATCGAGGATGATGATATCTGCATTAGGTCCGGTCAAGCCCCCGGTCACATTGGTCCGGCTGACAACCAGAACGTGATCCGTCTTGGGATTATAGGCGCAATATCTTACCCCATTGTCGCCCGGTGAAAACCAGGGAATGTTGGTGAAAGAGGTCGGCTCCGCATCGATCTTCCAATTCGTTTTTAAAACGACCGGTTGTGCATAAAGAGATGAAAGCGGCAAGCCAACTGCGATGATAAACGCAGCAATTCGTCGTAGCATTTTTCAGGCTCCAGTTAGACGGCGTTCCCTGCTCCAAACGATTAGGTTGACGCGAAGCTTACTAGATCTCACGGCACTTTTTTTATAACCGCGATCATCCTGCCGGCGAATTCCAGCAGACAACGGGCTTCAGGCAGGCCGGCGATCTTCCCGTCCTTGGGTTTCAGCCAATGTAGTGAATCTCAGTTCAGCATGCAAGAGGAATATTAAAGAATTGGAGTTATCGTGTTCTGATGGCGGCTGGCGGCGTAGCCGGTGAAGGCGTGGGGTGAGGGATCGCTATTGAATCTGCTAAGGCAAGCTATTGGCCATCGCTACCAAGCACGGCTTCATCTTTTGCCGGTCTGCAAAGCAGAGCTTTCCCGCCAAGGGCGTTTGCAAAAGTTCACCGAAAGTGTGTGAAAACAAGACCCCGGATGTTGCCGCGGCTTTTTGCGGAAACGGCGGATGTCGTTTGTTTTGGCACTGATAAAGCGACCCTGGCGCTGCAAGGGCAGGCGTTGGGCCTTGCCGTCAAGTACGGCTGCAAGTTCCGGGCCTGGGATCGACGGCGGATTCGTTGTCGGACGCCGGCAAAGTTCAGCGCTGGGCGGCGTTTTTATTCTTTTCCTCCGATTCAAGCCGGACGGATTTCATCGCCAGATACAGAGCGCTGCCAAGAAAAAGCACCAACCCCAGCAGCGTCGGGACAATCGCGGCGGAGATGGAGCCCTTTTTATAGGCATAGCCGCAGCCGAATACCATGCACAGACCCACTGCCGTAAAAATACTTTTCGCACTCAATTTTGCCATCGTTTTGCGCCAGGTGCTCATGCCCTTTCTCCTTCTGAATGAAAAGCAGGCAGCCATCGTTCAAGACGCGTTAGGGGGGTCGGCGTTATGAAGGGGACGACCGCCTGCTTGTTTCAATTTCGGACTATTTTGGCAATTTTTGCGCGACCGCCTCTTTTTCTTTGACTTCCTGCAGCATGTAAAAATCATCGTCCGCACTGGCCAGCAACGTTTTCAGGGCGGTCAGGCTTTTGTCGGCTGCGTCCGTATCTTTTTCCGCGATAGCCAAATCCGTCAGCAGCAACAGCGCCTCCGGATGATTGGGATTCTGATCCAGCAAAGGACTCAGCGCTGCTCGCGCCCCTGCGATGTCGCCGCTTTTGAAATACGCTTTGGCCAGATCGACTCGAAAGGCCAGCGGATTCGATTTGTTCTGCTCATCGCATTTTTTAAGTGCAGTGATGGCCGTTGCATAATCACCTTTTTCTCTGGCGATCACCCCCTTTAGATAATTTAACCCGTTTTCATAGACTTTCAATAATCCTTGTTCCTCAGCCAAGCCCTGAAGTTGTATAAAGTGTTTTTCCGCCACTTCAAGGTTCCCGGCTTCAGCCTCCAGAGAGGCCAGAGCCTCTCTAAACGGATACTGCAGGTTCCTAGGCGATTTTTGCAGCGCCGCCTCGAGCAGGGGGCGAGCTTGATCATAGCGATGGGCAATCATCCAGACATCGGCTGTTGCCGCCAAAGCAGAGGCCTGTGCCTGTCGAGAGGTGTCTGGATTCGTTTTTTCCGCCAGTTCGCACTCCTCGACCGCCACGCTGCTTTGACCGAGGCGGGCATACATGACGGCCAGCCGGCGGTACGCTTCGCTGATCGCCGCAGGATCGGAAAAATTCTTGACCATATCAGAGAGCTGGGCGATGGCTTCGTCATAGCGGCCGGTGCGCGCATAACAGGTGGCGATTTTAATCGACGACTGGTAGAATTGAGGATCTGCTCTGAGCGCCGCCTGGTACGAGGCGATGGCCTTGTCGTATTCGCCCAGCGTCAGGTACAGGTCGGCGAGACTGTCATGCGGATTGGGTTCATCGGGCAAAAGCTCAGTGTATTTGATGAAAGCCTGCTTGGCTTTTTCATAGTCTCCCAGGTCGCGATAGCTATAGCCGAGCATGTTGTAAGCCGCATGGTACTCTGGATGAATCTCCAGGACCTGCTTGCATTCCTCGATGGCGGCTTGATACTCCCGGTTGACATAATGGGAAACGGCGCTCCAGTACCAGAAGGTCTCGACTTTGGAGTATTTCTTTTTCAGCATTTGAAATTGTTGTTGCGCCTCGTTGATGCGGCTAACAAGAAAGAGATCCATCGCTTTGATGAAGCCCTGCTCCATCTTGCTCGCTTTTACGGCCGTTGTTTTTGCACGGCTGATCGCCTCCTGTTGCGCCGGATAAGTGCTTGTCGTCAAGCTCAAACCGAGATGAGCGAGCGCAAAATCCGCATCCTGTTGAATCGCTTTTTCGAAATGGGCTTTTGCCGTATCCGTCCGTTGTTTGTCGAGGTGTGCCCAGCCTTTTTCAAATTCCGCTTTGGCGGCGTCCGATTTCGTGGTGATGGTAAGTCCTCTGGTCTGCGCCATGAGACAACCTGCCGCCAACAGAGAAATCAAAGCCGGCGCTTTTCTCATATCGACCTCCTTTGTTATTTAGTTGCAACAAATTAGGATTAAAAAAAGAAGGTCCCCGGCGGTGGAGAAATAAAAAAGGCAGTATAAATCGGCCCGACGGGCGAATTTATCATGCCTTTTACTCTGAGGATGGCTGTTGCCGTAAAAGCCATATGATTCTTATTATCAGTATAGGATAAAATGGAAAAATAGTCAAGAGAAAAATATATCGTTTCTCCGGGCTTCTCATGGGACGGGTTTGTTTTTTGTCTTGCTTCTTTTCCCCTAATTTGTTAAAATAATTTTTCAGCCGATGGTTGCAGCCGATGCGGCGGGTGGGGGAGTGCGATGGGAAGGCGAACCGGAAATAGCACAACTCGGGTCATCGCCGGTGATCCGGCTTGTGTTTTTTTTTGTTCTACCCCTTGCCGGCCCGAGAACCCCGTCATGGCGCCTGTCAGCCATAGTAATCATTTTTTCGAGCAAAGGATGCGCATGTCCAGTTCATGCTTTTCAACCGACTGTAATCAAGTAAAGTGATTATGCTCAGCGCCGGCAAACGCAATCTGACTATTGACATCGCCCGCGGGATCAGCATTCTGCTGATCGTATTAGCGCACGGAACCCTTGGCTTTCGAATTCCAGGGATGAATCAGGTGCTCTCCTCTTTCCGTCTGCCGTTTTTCTTTTTCATCTCCGGAGTGTTTTTTAAAAAAGAGCTGTCCTTTGACCGCGTGCTGTTCGATAAAGCGGATGCCCTGCTCAAGCCGTTTTTCGTCACCCTGCTGTTATATGGAGCGACCGAACTATTCAGGAGTCGGGGTGAACCGTTCCTCTATCTGTTGGGGCTGGTGTACGGCGTCGGCGCCTCGCTGCCGGCAACATGGCTGCCATTATGGTTTCTGCCTCATCTGTTCAGCGTTTTTATTTTCGCCTGGGTGTTCATCCGCATCAGCAGGATCCATGAACGTCCCGACTGGCTGAAAGGCCTGATGCTCTTGTTGTTGATCCTGGCCGGCCGACTGGTGCTCGAGCTTTTGGGAACCTTCACTTTTCGCATTCCAGGCGCCGGCATCAAGTGGAGCGGGCTGCCTTTTAGTTTGGATATCACCCTCATCACCGGCGCCTTTTTTATCTGCGGCTTTTTATCGCGCGACGCCATCCTCCGTTTTGTACCGCGGACCAGTTGGCTGCTTCTGACCATCGCATTGGTCGCCCTGATTCAATATTTCATCAGGCCTTCTTTGAATCTGAACGCGCGCAGCCATGAGTCTTTTTTCTTCTGCCTTCTCTCCGCGCTGCTGATGATTTATCCGGTTCTGTCGCTCGCCTTTTTTATTTCCCGGATGTGGTTGCGCTCTCTGTTCTCCTATCTTGGCGCCATGAGCCTGTTCATCCTCTTGTTTCATTATATCATCATGATGCATTCCATCCGCCTGTTCAAGAGTCTGGATGGCGTTATCTCTTGGGGTGAGGAAGCGGTCATCCTTGCCGTCAGCGTGGCTGCGCCTCTGCTGATTGGCGAGACGGTGAAGCGGATCCCTCTGCTGGCGCTTTTCTTCCGGCCGCTTAAAGTGAATCCTTTGTTTCAGCGCCGGCAATCATAACGACCCATCGCAACCGTCCGCCAAACGCCCCTTTCCATCATACAACGCTTCCCCTACTGCAATGAATGCGTTTTTCATGTGATACCATCAAAAGGATAGGCGGTGTTGAGCGTAAGCAAGCAAGATGCGAGGAGAGGGAGGCCTTTCCTTCGCTACTACAGGTCAGGCCGGCTGGCGCAAAAGCCGAGAGTCAGTCCGCCGTCCACCACAAAAACCGAACCGGTAATATACCCCGCTTCGTCGCTCGCCAGGTAACGGACCATGGAGGCGACCTCCTGTTTTGTTCCCACACGTCCCAGGGGGATGGCGGACAGCAATTTTTCCTGCCGTTGCGGACCAGTGAGATCGGTGGCGATGGCGCCGGGCGTGACTTGATTGACTTGGATGTTGTATTCCGCCAGTTCCAACGCCATGCTTTTGGTGAGCATCAACAATCCGCTCTTGGAAATGCTGTAGGGCGCATAAAAACGGCGACAGTGCATTTCGTGCACCGATCCGATGTTGATGATTCTGCCGCCGCCGCGCCGGATCATCATCTCTGCAGCCAGTTGACTGCAGAGAAAGGGCGCCTTCAGGTTCACCGCCAGCGCATGATCCCACTCTTGCTCCTGAATCTGCAAAAATCCAGCTTTTTTTTGAAAAACGGCGTTGTTGACCAGCACGTCCAGTCCGGTGCTCTGCTTTTCGATTTGCGCAAACATTCTGCGAACGGCGGCTGAATCCGCCAGATCGCAGGGGATCATCACCGCGTCGGAGCCGGCGGCCTGAACATGTTCCCAGGCGTGATGCAACTCGTCGTCCTCAGCCGGACCGTGGACGATCACCCGTGCCTTGTCCCGAGCAAAGGTCAGGGCGATCTCCAGACCGATGCCTCTTGTGGAACCGGTCACCAGTATGGTTTTATCTTTGATCGGCATAGGCTGTCTCTACTTTAGTTATGTTGATGGCTCCAGGGTTCAAATACCACTTTGTAGGCCTGTTTTGGATTCTGCAACAGCAGACGAAAAGCCTCCTCATAGCCTTCGAGCGGGAAACGGTGGGTGATCCATGGCTTTACATCGATGGCCCCGCTGTTCAGCAGGTCATAGGCCTCCTGCAGATCACGGTAGAAGGCGTTGGAGGAGGTGGTCAGCGTGCGTTCAGAACCGAGCAGCGCGGCGTCGATGGTCAGAGGCGTCCGGTGGACCGCTAGATTCACGTAAACGCCGGACTCCTCCAGCAGCGGCAGGGCTGCGGTGAGCGATGCGCTGCTGCCCACTGAATCAAAGACAGCGGCGCATTTTTCCTTACCTAAAATTTTCAATGCCTCTTGCTGCAAATCCTGCTGCGATGGATCAATGATAAAGAAATCCGCATAATGACCGATAACCCGGCGGGCCAGTGGTGAGGGATCGGAGAGGATGACGGATTGGGCGCCTCTGATCTTGGCGGTCTGGGCGATACTCAGGCCGGCCGGTCCACCGCCGATGCAAAGCACATTGGCGCCCGGACGCAGATGCGCGCGACCAACGACGTGCACCGCGACACAGAGGATATCGGCCATGGCCGCCTCTGCACAGGACAAGTTTTCCGACAGCGGATAAAGCATATCCGCCCAGCCTAAGCAGTACTCGGCATAGGCGCCGGGATAATAGTCCATGGTCCCCCAGCCCTGCGCATGGCCGATATGGATCATGCTCCGGCAGAGGTTCTCTCTGCCGCTTCGGCAGAACGGACACTCGCCGCACGACCGGTAAGCTTGTACGCCCACTCGGCGTCCCAGTAGGCTTTCATATTTTTTGTGCTGAACCTGCACCACTTCGCCGCTGAATTCATGGCCCATGACCAGATTGGCTGGATTGTCGATGTGTCTGCCGAGAGTGTGCAGAGCCCAGGGATTTTCGCCGGCATAGTAGCGCAGATCGCTGCCGCAGATTCCGCAGGCCAGCACCTTGACGACCACCTGGTTTTCATCTCTGGGTGTATAAACCGGAATTTCTGTCAATTCCAGGGTTTTAGGTTTTTTCAGGACAATGGCTTTCATTCCACACGCCCGTTTTTAGGGACACGCACCGGCGTCTTGTTTGGCGGCGCAAGCGGCGGGTCGCAGACTATGGCTAAGTATATACCAAAATGGGAAAAGATGCAAGGGAAATTGCCGTCCTCAAATCTTGCAGCGAACGGCCAGAGTTGGTCCTCCATCAGCAGACAATCAGGCACACCGCATCACGCGCTCCACGCCGGTTCCGAGGGCAACCATTCCTTTTGCTGATGGAATTATTTATTATGTGTTGATTTTTCCACCTGCCTTGCCTATCTTCAAAGCATGTGGACTCGAGCCCTCACCCTCTTTGCCAGCCTGGTCATGGCAACCTGTTCGACTGCGCTGTTTGCCCAAGAATCGGCGCCGGTCAATCCGGAGCATCCCGGCCGTCTGCCGGACACGTTTCTCGGCAGGCGGATTGCGCCGCAGATCGGCTGCTGGTTCCCAAGAGCTGATGATGTGTTGGAGCCCGGCGGATTCAAATCCCCTTTGGATGCCTTGGGTCGGAGCGGCGCCTTTGATCTGCTCTGCGTTTCTTCGCGCTCTACGCAAAACGAGTCTGATTCCGATTCGAGCGTCAAGTTCTTGAACCAGGCGGCCGACTACGCTCGGAAAAAGTACGGCGTGCGTCTTGTGCTCGATGCGGAGATCCGTTTGTCGCGCAAGAGTTTTTTCAAGGCCCATCCGGAGTGCAGTCAGGAGCGGCTTCAGCTCGTCGAACGGTTGCAGAGCCATGGTCAAAAGCTGGAGATCCGCTTAAAGGCGGATGCTTTGAGCGACCACTATACGCATAACTATCGATACGAAGTTCTTGGCTGTCGCCTGATCAAAGTGTGGTCCTATCAGAGAGCCGCGGCTGATACGGTGGACGCGGCATCGGTGCGCGATATCACGGCGGAGGTCGAACGTTTTACGGCCGACAGCGGCCGCTGCGTGATCGTCCTTTCCGGGGAAAAAGCACAGCAAGACCGATTCGTCTGCGCTGCGGCCGCTTTTGCGTTTCTCTATCCGGATGTGCATTCGGACGAGGCGCTGCACTTTGAGCGCGATTTGATCGCAAAACATCGGCAGATCAACGCTGCGGGATTCATCAAGGATGAATGGGGCTTTCCACCGAGTTATACCTGGGCTGCGGAAAAAAACGAGTATTGGTTTTCACCGGCCATGGTGCAGCGGTATGCAAAGATCTCCGGCGGACGCGATCTGGCGGACGATTGTTTTTTGATGTATCACGGCCAGACAGGAAGGGCGCGGGAACGCCGCCAGGCGATCGACCGGATGAATCAGATGAACCAGGCGCGCCTGCTGGAATTCGAACAGCAGGTCTATGCGTCGAGTAAAAAACATTGGGGTTGTCATGCTTTTGTCGGCACCCATCCCACCTGGTACCCTTTTCCCGGCAGGAACGAGTTCCGCAAGAACGGTTTGATGTGGTGGCGGCATCCGCGCGATTATGCGCAGACCGATGAAGTCACTCCCTTTTGCTGTCGGACCGGCATGGTCAAAGCGGCGGCGCAGCCGGTCTGGTACAACGAATATTATCAGACTCGTCCCAGCCACTATGTCTATGAACACTGGACCTGTTTATTGGCCGGCGGTCGAGTGAACATTCATCCGTTTTATCCGAAAGCCGAAGAGCCGGAAGAGGAAGGCGATTTTCGCATCCTGCCGATTTTGCGTGGCGGCGCGGACCGCATCCGTTCGCGAACCCGGCTGTTGGATTTTATCATGGAGGCTCCGTTGCAGTGTCCGGTTGCAGTGGTTTTCGGCCATTGGGGCGTGATGAACTGGACCTATGCGCAATACTTTGATTCGCTTCAAGCTGCGATCACCCTGTGCAATGAGTTGGCCCGGCGCGGCTATCCGGCGGACCTGATACCGTCTTCGGAAATTCAGACCGTCGGTGTGGACGGCAAGAGACGCTGGTTCATAGCTGAGGACGACCGCATGCACTATGGACGGCAGCCGTATGAATGGGTGCTATTTTATGGGGTGACGGAATCCGACCAGGCGGACATCGACGCTTTATGGAGCCTGGGCGATAAGGGGGCGACCAGAAGGGCCGTTTTGCCGCCGGCTATGGATCAGTCGGCATGGGCACAGAAGGTGGCGGAGGATCTGCGGCGGCACGGCATTCAGCCTCAAACCGCCTGGGTGGAGAGCAAAGACCGCTGGAAGGGTTCGATGTATCGTCCGCCCATGAGCGGCCTGGCCCGGTTCACTGACGGCACGCTGCTGTGGGCATCCGGCAGCCAGGAGGAACCGCGCGGCGAAACGATCCGGCTGGAAAATGCCTCTGTCCTTTCGAACGACGGTCGGCAGACCTTTCAGATCTCTGCGGAAGCGATCGGTGTTCTCGCCTGCCGGTTCGGCAAGGAGGACAGCCTTGTCGCGCTGGCTGCCTCTGATTTGACATTCTTTCGCGCCGGCGGCATGACCATCGATATCGCTGACCGGCCCACTGATGTTGTGCTCTGGAAGGAGGACTCTGGAGTATGGCAGGGCGTCTTCCAGGCGGAAAAAAATGAGCTGCCTTTGGGATTGAAAGCGGTTGCAGAAAAATGGTATTTTTTGAAAAAATAACAATCGTCAAGGTGGCGTGGCTATTCGAAGAAATGCAGCAGAGGAACGGAGATGAGGTTTTCATGAGAGCGGTCGTTCGTGCGATTTTTTTATTCGCATTATTCTTTGCCCAGGCAGGCCGGGCAGGCATTCGGGTTCTTTGCGACTATCCAGCTACGCCGTTGTCCCGATACACGGTCAATCTGGTTCAGAACAAGCTGGTGCGGCTGGCTGGGCTGGATTACAGCGGATCTCTGCTCGTTCGCTTACAAATCGATGAGGCGCTCAGCGAGCGATTGGGGGAAGAGGGTATCAAGTTAACGTCAGCGCTGACGGCGCCGCTATTGTCGCCGCCGCGGAGCCAGGAACGTTATATGGAGCGGCGGCTTTTGTAGAGTGGCTGAATGCGGAAACCGCTGTTGAGGTTCGTGATCAGCTGCATGCAGATATCGCAGAGCTGATGATTGGTTATCTCATTCTCATTTACGGCGAGGCCGGCGAGCCGGTTTATCAGGTTTTGGAAAAGACTCAAAAGGTGTGGGAGGAGTTCTTGGCTGATTTTTGCGGCATCGCGCTGTACAAGGATTACTATCGAATGGCGTGGATGTTCGGCCTGCACCGTCTGATGAACGCCGGTCTCCCCAAACTGAGACAAAGCAGCGGACGAATCGAAAAATATGCGCACAGGATGTCCGCGGCGGTTCGGCTGCTCGAGCGGTCCCGGAAAGACGTAAGGCCCTTGGCTTTGTTGCGCTTTGACGATCTTGTCCAGCAGACGCGGATTTTCGCCGAGTTCTTCACCTCCCGCAGGCTGCTGGTGGAGGCGTTTCTGCACCGGGGGAACGGCGATATGGGAAGCATGCGGCGAACGCTGCGGCTGGCTTATCAGGCGGACCAGCGGCTGGTGGATCTGGCCGTATCCAAACCGAATCTCGCCGATGATTTTGAGATGGAGGGAATGACCGAGCCGGTCAACAATCTTCGAGATACACCGTTCATGCGACAGGGCGCCTGGGATTTTCTCCACAACCGGGTGTTCAAAGAGATGGACGCTATACAGGCGTTGTGCCGTGAATAATGCTTTCTGCGATCGGTTGACGCAGCGGCAAACTCAAAAAGCCCGCAGCAGGCGCTGCAGGCTTTTGGCAGGACAGATGGACTATATCCTTTCGAGGTCGGAAAGAAGCTTGTTGCGATCAGCGGAATAACTTGCCCAGCACATTGCCGATGTCGTCCAGCGCATTGCCATCGCCATCGCTGTCGAGCATTTTGTTCAGAGAGCCAAAGATGTTCGGTTGCGAAGGCGTGGCTTCCTGCTGCTTGGTGAGCAGGTCGGTCATGCCGGAGACATCCAGGTTTTGTTCTCGGGTGGTTTTTCCCAGTGCGCCCATCACCAACGGCGCCATCATCTGCAGGATCTGGCTCATGGTATCGGCGTCGACACCGGCGGATCTGCTGAGACGGGATGTGACGTTCGATTGATCCTCGCCAAAGATGTGTTTGAGGATGCCGCTGCCCGAACTGCCGGAGACATTGTTGATGAGGCCCCCGAGGTTGTCGAAAATAGAGCCGTCATGGTCTTTTACCAGAGCGTTGTGCAGGGAATTGGCCCCGGATGGGTTGGATGAATTGCGAGTCAGTGCAGAGATAAGCAAGGGAGCGGCTACCCCTATCGCCTTGGCGGCAACGCCCGGGTCAATTCCGAGCTGATTCGCGATTTTGTCTATGGTTGGGCCGCTGATTTGCTGCACGAGCATTTGCAATAATGCGTTCATGAAAAGCTCCCTTACATGTGAGAAGCGCCTATTTTAAATTTAAACAGAGATTACTCGGCAAATGTTCCTTTATTTCAAGTTTATTTGTAATAATATCGTATCGATATCCTTTTCCGGTTTTGGCCTGATCCATCGGGTCGGCTGCAATCCAGGCTGGTCGTCCGGAGGATAGGACGGCAGCAAAACGGTGTTGCGTATGGCGTCTAAAACCGCAATTTTTGCAGGACACCTGCATCGCAAGGTCAGGGTGCTTTCCCGAGGCAGAGGTCTATTGATCATGAATCCGTGCCGGCGTTTTTCAGCTTTTGTCTTTTTCTCTCTGATGGCGGAATCATTTGCCGCCGAGGCTGTAGCGTGGCAGGGGCGAGCCATGGCTTCGCTGCACGGCAGTGATCCAGCGGATCTGCCGGTATGGCTGGCGGTCCGCTATCTCCCGCAGCTCAATGTGCAGCGGCGCAGCGAGACTGGGCTGATGGACTTCGAAGCATCTATGAATGTCAACGCTGCGTTGGCCTGGAATCCGTCTGATTCTACTTTTTACACCAGTTCCTGCAAAGCCTATCGTCTCTGGATGCGTTACTCTACCGAACAGCTCGAGATCCGCTTGGGGCTGCAAAAGATCAACTTTGGTTCCGCCACGCTGCTGCGGCCTTTAATGTGGTTCGATCAGGTGGATCCTCGGGACCCGCTGCAGCTGACCGACGGCGTCTGGGGACTTCTCGGCCGTTACTATTTCCTCAACAACGCCAATCTCTGGTTGTGGCTGCTGTGGCCGACAGACCGGCCGAAAAGCTGGGAGACCGAACCCTCCAATCCCAACGTTCCTGAATGGGGCGGCCGCCTTCAATATCCGCTTCCGCGGGGTGAAATAGGTCTCTCCGGCCATGTCCGCACGGTCCAAGTACGCTCGTTGGATGCATCCAGCCGGGCGCAGCCGGATGAAAGGCGTATTGGGATTGACGGCAAGTGGGATTGGATTCTCGGGTTGTGGTTTGAAGGCGCCTGGATTCGCCGTGACCAAGTCGGTGGCGTTGATTTTGACCAGTCCGCGTGGACCCTGGGCGCGGATTACACTTTTGCGATCGGCCATGGGCTCAACGTGCTTTATGAACATCTCTGGGTTTCCTGGGACCAAGGAGCTTTGCCTTTCAACAGCGCCAGGACCTTTAGCGGTCTTTCATTCTCATATCCGTTGAGTGCGTTCGATCAGCTTTACGCAATTTGGTATTTGGATTGGAAGCAAAAGGGCGTCTATCGTTTTCTCACCTGGCGCCGGCAGTGGACCCATTTTTCATTGAACGTGATGGCGTTCCGCAATCCCACCGTATTGATGCTGCCGAACTCATCCCGCGGCCACACGGCTGCCGGATGGAGCGGCACAGGAGTGCAGGGGATGGTGATCTATCACCATTGAGGCGGCAGCCTGGCTGGCCGGCTGGAAAGGGACGGCATCAAAGCGCGCCGGCCGAAAGACCGGATGATGAAAAAAGCGCTCGCGGATTTTTTAATCTATTGCAGCGAACGGCTTGATGGCGTTCGATCTAAAGGGAAATCAGGCCGGTTGCTTATGTTTCAGGGCGTGGACCTTTTTTATCACAGCGGCGGCTTTTATGGAAAACAAACAGATCATCGACATTAACAACCTGGTCAAGCGATTCCCCATCGGAGACGGCTATTTCACCGCTCTGCAGGGCATCACTCTGCGTTTTGTCGCCGGCGAGTTCGCCGGACTGGTCGGACCCAGCGGCTCAGGCAAGACCACGTTGCTCAACCTCATCGGCTCATTGGATTCGCCCAGCGAGGGATCGGTGGTTGTTCTGGGCCATGAGGTCTCACGGCTCAGCCATCGAGAATCGGCTGCGCTGCGCAACTATCACATCGGCTTTATCTTTCAGACTTATAATCTGTTGCCGGTGTTTTCAGTTTACGACAACGTCGAGTTTCCTTTATTGCTGCAGAAAAGGGACGCCGTGGGCCGGAGAAAAGCGGTCATGGAGGCTTTGGATTGGGTGGGCTTGAGCCACAAAGCGCAGTCCAGACCCGCGCAGCTTTCCGGCGGCGAGTGTCAGCGCGTTTCCATCGCCCGCGCCATGGTCAAACGGCCGGAATTGGTGCTGGCCGATGAGCCGTCGGCCAATCTGGACGCGAAAAACTCGCATCATATCATCCAGACCATGAAAAGGTTGAACCGCGAACTGGGTACGACCTTTTTGTTCGCCACCCATGATGAAAAGGTGATGGGGTATCTGGATCGCATCATCTCTCTGGATGACGGCCGTGTGGCTCGAGACGAACGGCCGCTGTGCGTAAACGAAGCTCAGTCCGATTCAACAGCGGAGGAGAACGGCCATGCTCGCCGTCAAGCTCGCATTTAAGAATCTGATCGGCGCCGGGTTGCGCACGTGGCTGACTGCTGCGGTGCTGTCGTTCGCCTTTGTGGTGACCGTTTTCTACAACGGACTGCTCGACGGCTGGAATCTGCAGGCGCGCAACGACACCCAGGCTTGGGAGATCGGCGGCGGCCAGTTTTGGCATCCGCAGTATGATCGCTTTGATCCTTTTTCCCTGCAGGATGCGCATGCCGGTCTTTCGCTGGAAGTGCAAAGACTGGTTGAACAGAAAAAGCTCGCGCCTCTGCTCATCACTCAGGCCACCGCCTATTCAGGCGGCCGCATGATCAATGTCCTGCTCAAGGGCATTGACGCCGATCAGAGAATCCTTCGGCTGCCCACCAGTTGCTTTAAAACCGATTCGGTGGAGATTCCGGCGTTCATCGGCAGGCGCATGGCCGCGGCCATGGGGTTGAAACCCGGCGATGCCCTGCTGGTGCGCTGGCGCGACCAGCACGGCGTTTTTGATGCGCGCGAGGTCACGATTGTGCAGATTTTTACCGCCAACGTTCCTTCCATCGACAACGGTCAGATCTGGTTAGCTCTGGATCGATTGCAGGACATGACCGGCCTTCACAATCAGGCCACTTTGCTGGTGGCGGCAACAGACCACCAGACGCCTATTGAACTATCCGGATGGATTTTCCGCCCACCCTCTTTTCTTCTCAAAGAGTTCGAGGAGATCATTCGCAGCAAAAAAGTCGGCTCGAGCATTATCTATGGCCTGCTGTTGGCGATTGCGCTGTTGGCCATCTTTGACACTCAAGTGCTCTCCATATTCCGCCGCCGGCGCGAGATCGGCACATATATGGCCATGGGCATGACCCGGAGCCAGGTGATCGGCCTGTTTACGCTTGAGGGCGGCGCGCACAGCATTCTGGCTCTGTTGCTGGCGCTGGTGTACGGTTTTCCGCTGTTGCGCTGGCTGGCCCTTCACGGCATCGGCCTGCCCGAGGTGGCCGACGCCGTCGGCATGACCATGGGGGAAAAACTGATCCCGGTCTACAGCGCCGGCATGGTGCTTTTCGCCGTGGCGCTGGTAGTGGTTTCGACCACCCTGGTAAGCTATCTGCCTGCCCGGCGAATCGCCGGACTGAAACCCACTGAGGCCCTGCGGGGCAAAGTGCAATGAGAAGAGTCGATGCTGCCGCTGTGCAGTGAAAGGAAAACAGTGTGATTCACTTTCTGCTCAAGGGCGTTCTGCATGATCGTCATCGCAGTCTGCTTCCGCTCATCGTCATTACATTGGGCGTGGCCCTGACGGTCCTGGGGCATGCCTGGGTGAACGGCGTGTTGGGCGAGTCGTTCGTTATGAGCGCCCATTTCAGCACCGGCCATCTCAAGGCGATGACCCGCGCCTATGCCGAAGAACAGGATCAGATGCCCATCGATCTCGCGCTGATCGGTGTGAAGGAGATTATGGACGAACTGGCCGGCATCGGCGAGGTGGATTGGGCGCCGCGGATACGGTTCGGCGGGCTGATCGATTTTCCGGATGAATCCGGAAGCACGCGAAGCCAAGGACCGGCCACGGGATTTGCCGTCGATCTGCTGACGCCGGGATCCAAAGAAATCGACCGTTTCAATCTCACTTCGTCTATCCTCTCTGGTCACATACCGACCCGTGAGGAGGAGGCCTTGATCACCTACGATTTTGCCGAAAAATTTCACATTCAGCCAGGCGATCGCTTTACTTTTTTCGGCAGCACCATGGAAGGCAGTATGGCCTTCGGCAATTTTATCGTCGCCGGCACGGTGCGTTTCGGGGCTGAGGCCCTCGATCACGGCGCCATCCTCATCGATCTAACCGCCGGACAACGGATGCTCGGCATGCCCGACGCCGCCGGCGAAATCCTCGGTTTTTTTAACAACAATCGCTATGACCAGAAAGAGGCGCAGGCTATCGCCGACTCCTTCAATGCCCGGCGGTCCGGCAGCACGGATGAATTCGCTCCGTTGATGGTGACCATGCGCGATCAGGAGGGGATGGCGCAGCTGTTCGATTATACTCATATCATCAGCGCTATTTTAATCACCGCTTTTGTGCTGGCCATGTCGGTCGTGCTTTGGAACACCGGCTTGATCGGTGGGCTGCGGCGCTACGGCGAATTCGGCGTTCGTCTCGCCCTGGGCGAAGAAAAAAGCCATATCTACCGGACGTTGATCTATGAGGCGCTGCTCATCGGCCTCATCGGCTCGGTGATCGGCACGGTCGTCGGATTGGCATTGGCCCTATATCTGCAGGTGGTGGGACTCGACATGGGCGACGCCATGCGGGCATCGACCATGATGATGCCCTCGGTCATACGGACCCAGGTCACAGCCACGGACTTTTGGATCGGGTTTATTCCCGGGCTTTTTTCCATGACCCTGGGCAACGCTCTTTCCGGCCTGGGCATCTACAAGCGCAGCACCGCCCATCTGTTCAAGGAATTAGAAGCCTGAGGGGGTGAAAGGTTGTCTATGAGTAAAATCGGTCTGTCGATGCTGGCACTCCTGATCGTTCCGCCGCTCAGCGCTCAAAACGCGAACGAGATTCTGGCCAGGGTGGACCAAAACCTGTCGGCGACAAACCGGGTGATGGAATCGGAGATGACGATTCATGGCCGGCGCAGCAGCCGCACTCTCACGGCCAAGAGCTATGCCGAAGGAACGAAAAAATCATTTACCGAATACCTCTCGCCCGTTGCGGAAAAGGGGACCAAAATGCTCAAGCTCGAGGGCCGGCTATGGATCTATTCACCAGCAACCGACCGCATCATCCAGATCTCCGGCCACCTGCTGCGGCAGTCGGTGATGGGCAGCGATCTTTCTTATGAGGATCTGATGGACGACCGCAAGTTGAGCGAGATCTACCGCGCCGAGTTGATGGGCGAAGAGCAGATCGGCGAACGCGTCGCCTGGGTGCTGGAACTGACTGCTGTGGTGGCGGATGCCGCTTATCCCAAACAAAAGCTCTGGATCGACCGGGAGCGTTTTGTGCCGCTCAAGCAGGAGCTGTACGCTAAAAGCGGCAAGCAACTGAAAAACGTGCTGTTTCAGGATGTGAAAAAGATAGAGGGACGATGGTTTCCCTGCGCTTATGTTTACAAAGACCTGCTGAAACAGGGCAAAGGGACTGAGGTCAAAATCAACCGCATCGCCTTTGACCAGCCCATTCCGGACTATCTTTTCACCAAAGCGGCGCTGAAGCAATAATTCTTTCGACGAGTTGACGGCGAAAGAGATGAATAATGGAAAGAGATGCATTTACGCGATCCGGCTGTGTTGGTCCATAAGGGGCTTGCCCCTCTTTTTTCTCACCTATGACGATCCCCGGGCTGTTGCGCGGCACACCGGATCGCCGACGACGGAAGATTTTATCGTCTGCAGTCCCATCTAAATCATCTCGGTGAAAGGATACGCTTCGTCGGGCAACGTCCTGTGCATGGATACAGGATGAACGTTCTGTTATCAGCAGTATCGTGAATTTACGCATTACCTTTGTCTTGCGTTTTCGGCCGATTTGCGGCACTGGTCGACGCCGAAAAAAATCTTTGACACCGGCTCGGAAAACCCCTGGAACATCGATAAACGGGTGGTCGATCTGCTTCTCGGCGAGCGGAGGAATGTGTACTCGGCGCTATGTGGGCTCAATGCGCTGGGGCAAACCAACCGGTCACCACCTCATCAGCGCATGCGCTTCTACGAATCTTCTGATGGGACGTGATCTCTCCGCCGACAGTCCTGTGATGGGCGTCGATTTTGATTGGGAGGATCTGCGGACGGTAATGAGAATGGTTGCGTCATTTGACGCGATGACCGCTGGTCTATGCTCTATCAGGGGCTGGATGACAAGGGCCCAATGAACTTCTTTCTGTTGGAAAGCAAGGACCTGATTCATTGGAGGTGAGGGTCGATCTCTGACCCTGAACTGCTTGAATGGAATTGCAGTGGTGCGCAACGGTGGCGAGGCGGATCATCGCCTTCGGGATGCCGCTAATTTTTCATCGATTCCTTGCGGCAGCCGGGATAGATATACCCGGCCTCGTCATACAGGGACGGGTTGCCGAGAAAGGCCTCGATCTCGCTGATGTGTTGCGCGACCTTGGCCTGATAAACGGCGCTGGTCGCTTCGTCAAAATAACAAAAAGGGCAGTAGGAGGTTTGGGTTTTGATGTTATTGACCGAGATCTCGAAGCGGCCTAGATCAGCGTCCCAGGCGCCTGGGCTGCCCAAGGTATCGCCTGTGGCGATGAAATCGTTCACCGCAAAGCGGGGGTTTTTCACGTGATCGTAACAGACCGCCCAGTCCGCATCATAGGTTGATTGCACGAGCAGTTCATAGTCCTGAGTATCCGGCTGATAAGTTTTAAACATCACCACGCCGTCGGCCAGTGCAAAAACAAAAGCCTCCTTGCGGATCCGGTATTCAAAGGTGGGCAATTCCTTGGTCTTGCCGCCTCCGGCGCTGACTACGGCGGCGAATTCATAGAACACCTTCCCATAGCTGTTCTTGAAAATAAAATCCCCCGCCCGTTTGGTTGTCGGATTAAAGGGGGCGAAGGTAACGCCGAGGTTATAAATGGCGAATTTCGGTTTTTCCTCTGTATAAACGCTCGGAAGTGATTCAGCACAACAAGCCGGTTGAAGCTGATTCTCATCGTAGAGGGCGTTGTTCCCTTTAAAGGTCTCCCAGTCGCGCATATGCTGCGTCAAAGCGCTGCGCAGACCGGCCGCCACATCGGACGCAAAGTGGGGTACTGGGCAATAAGCGAGACCGGTGGTGAAATTTTTCAACAGCACGGTTACCCGGCCCAGCGAAGCGTTCCACACGCCCGGATTTCCGAGCACATCGCCGGCCTTGACCGTATCCCCTGCAGTGACGCGCACATGGGTGAGATGAGAGTAAATGAGCTCCCATTGTCTGTCGTCCAAACAGACCATCGCTATCTCGTCATCCGTTCCATTGGGATGCGGGCCCGCCCGTTCGATGATCGCGTTCGCCATCGCCATCACCGTTGCCTCTTTGGGCAGCCGGTATTCAAAGCAGGGCAAGCGGCCGGAAGCCGGCAGCGTATCGCCGAATTCTCTGAACACCTTGCGTTCATCGGCGGTAAAGACAAACGCTCCGGCGCGGTTGGTGGTGCGGTTCCAGGCTGCAAAAGAGACGCCCAGATTCCGAATAAAACCTGTCACGACCGGATCGTCATCGATGACGATGTCCGTATCCTCCTTGCCCTCGCTCTTCGTTGGACCCTTATCCTCTGAACAGGTCAGGCTGAGGAGCACAGTTAGAGAAAACAAGAAAAGGCCGACCGATAGGATCGACCTTTTCGTATAGGCGAGATTTTTTGAATGGCGGTTCTCTGAAAGAAAATGCGATAACAGGCTCATCGAATGACCCTCCTATCTATCCTTTGCAAAATAGCCATTCAAGCCGTTAAAATCAAGGGCATTAAATGAGAAGGGCCTCTTCGGCGTAAAGCTATACGGTGTCGTCCTTTCGCCTCGTTTTACCAAGTTCGCAGACGAACAAAATATCAATCCGAACATGCAGCCCTGTCGTGACGGACGGGCTGTTTTAGTTCAGCTCAATTCAACCGCACTCCCAGATAAAACCGCCGGCCAGAGGTCGGCCCCCAGATCAGTGAAGAGTCAAAGTAAGGGCTGAACGGCTGATCCCAGGCCAGAATCGGCTGTCGCTGACGAAAGCCGGTGAGATTCTCACCGCCAAGATAGAGCTCCAGCTTGTTGAATTTGCGCGTCACCTGGGCAAAGAGCTGCACGTAATCGGGCGAATGCCCTGCCAACCGGTAGATCTCGGGATTGTCAGCTGTGTTCGGCAGCCGTGTGCGGCCGTTGTACTGGGTGGTGACGTCGAACTGCCACTTGCGATTGGGCAGCGCATAGGAGAGCACCAGCACACCCTTGTGGCGCGGATTGAGCGGCAGTTCATTCAGCCGGTCCGCAAAGGTCATGCGCACGTCGTTGAAGCGATAGGCGGCGGTCACATCCACGCCTTTGACCGCTGTCGCCGTCGCCTCGATCTGGCCGCTGTTGGAATAGGAACGGCCGTCAAGGTTGTAGAGCAGAATAGCCTGCGGATTCTGGTCCAGATCCACCACCGTCTGCTGGACAAACTCAGTGCGATAGAAATCAATCACCACAGTCCCGGGACGGTCCGGCCCCAGCGAAAAATCACGCGTGATCTGCATTCCGGCGTTCCACGCCTCTTCGGCTTTGAGCGGCTCCTGAAAGATCACCTCCCTGGCGCTGGCCAGGATCGAAGGATTATCCATAAATAGATGAGGCACGCGATAGCCTTTTCCCGCCGAAAGCCGCAGGGAGGTCAATGCATCCATCTGATATCTGAGATGAAAGCGCGGTGTGTAAAAAGAGCCGAACAGGTTGTGGCGGTCGTAACGGAATCCGGACATGACGCTCAAGTGCGAAACGGGCTTGTAGGTGTATTCGACGAAAACCCCGGGCGTCCGCTCGTGCGTCGCAAAGAGCTGCTGCTGATAAACCTCGTCGCGCTGGGCCATGCTGAAAGAGATGCCGGAAGAAACAGTGTGGCGCTCGCCGGATTTCTCATAGATCAGGTTGGCGTGAAGGCTCTTTTCATCGCCGTCATAGCTCTTTTTACCCCAAAAGGACTCCTGGCGGTGGTGGAATCCTGAGAGGATCAGGCCAAGGCTGCTGCCGTCAGCCAGAGCGCTGCCTGCTTTGGAAAAGAACTCGTAGCGCTGTATTCGGTTGCGCGAACCATAGAGCGCATTGGCCGAAGGTGGCCGGTCAAAGTCGAAATGGGCTTGACCGCCGTCGCGGCGATCCTGCAGTATCTTGAAGCCGACCTGGCCGTCCCGGCCTTCGCCGCTGTACTTCCAGCGGTTCATCAGGCTGAGATGGGACACCAGGGGCATATCGAGAAAGGTGTCGTTATCCTCGTCCCAGCGCTGCCGGTTATAACTGGCATAGGAGAGGAGCATGGTGGAGACCCGGGGCGACACTTTGGTTGCGCCGGTAAAGGTCAGCTCGGAACGACCCATGCTGTTTTGAAACGCGTTGAACGAAACCGGTTTGGCCTGTTCGGGCTTGACGAGCTCGATGTTGATTTGGCCGGTGAGCGATTCATAGCCCGTGGCCACTGAGGCGGTGCCTTTGGAGATATCGATGGCGTCTATCCAGAATCCTGGAATATACTCCATGCCAAAGGGGCTGATCAGGCCGCGCATCACCGGATTTTTTTCCACCAGCACCTGGGTGTAAAAACCGGCGAGTCCCAGCATCTTGATCCGCTTGGCGCCGCTTACCGCGTCGCTTTGCTCCACATCCACCGACAGGCTGTTCTCAAAGCTTTCGGCCAAATTGCAGCAGGCCAGAGTGCGCAAACCCTGACGGGTGATGATCTGAGTGTTCACCTCCGCCTCGTGCAGGTGATGAGTATGGGGTTTCTCACCAGTAATGGTCATTTCACCGTGCCGGTGATCCGGTTGAAGGTGAATGGCCAGGTTGTGCATGCCCGGTCGCACAGTAAGCGTGTCAGCCGAATAACCGACATAGTCAGCCACCAGTCGATCGCTCGACGCTGACAGGTCGAGCCGAAAAAACCCCTCGTCATCGGTGGTGGTGCCGGTCGCGGTGTTCAGCCAATAAACATTGGCATGGACCAGGGGAAGGGTATCCTGATGGGATTCATGATAAACGATCCCGTAGATGTGACCGCAGGTGTAGGTGTCTTTTTCCTGAGCGAAAAGCAGGGCGGTTCCTGCCGCCCAGAGCGTTAGCATTAAGTTCAATGCTTTCATGGCAAACCTCTCTCCTGAAAATGAACGGTTTGATGCGATGGCCGGTGATGCTTTTACCGGCCTGTTTTAAAAAATGAGAGATTTGCTTGGCGATCAATTAAGCAGAGGAAGACGGAGCTGCGGAGCTGTCAATGAAAACAGAGTGCGAACGGGGAACTCGAGCGCGCTGTTTTTCTCCGCAGGGAGCAAAACAACGGCGCGAACCAGAGTGTGCGGAGAATGGGCCGACGCTGAAGGGGCGGTTTCTTCCACCCGGTTGAAATGACTGACCAGCTCGCAGCATCCTGGAGTGGAAAAAGATGGACCGCTGGAACCCGGGTTATCCGGTGTCCCATGGTACACTAAAATACAACAGGAGGCTTGTTCTCCCGAATGCTCGTTTGCGCAGCAACATCGCTCCGCAACGCTGTGTACATGGGAATGCTTTCGGCAGTGGTGTTCGATTTCGGCAAAGCCGATGGAGGCCATGAGATGGATCAGGGCGATCATCGTCGGCAGTGCTTTTTTCCAGATTTGTCTTGCAAACAGGGACATCGTTGGCCAACGCCGGTTAGTGTCAATCACTTTTGATTAAAAATAGCAATTTCATCTATAAAATTAAACAATATTTTTTCCCTGACAGGGCAGCTGTCGAAAATTGTGGCTGGAGCTTCGCCGCCGTTGGCGCCGGATGATCTTGGTTGGGCTTGCAAAACCAGGCAAATGGGTAAAATTTTCGCTGACTTTTACTCGTGAGATAGGTAAAAAGGTTTATTCAATTTCAAAATCCTTCGACGCCTCATATCTGTCGGTCGTTTTGCCCATCTCCAGCGATGTCTTTTGGTCGCTCTTTTTTAAGGAAGGATAGTGCAGAGAGGTTCGGACGATTCGGGCGATGGCCCGGTATTTCCCTCTCGTCAACCCCTGTGGAGGTCCAAAGGGGCCGCCCACGAAAGTCCCGTTGCGGACAATGGTCTCGTCTCGTCCGATCATGGTACCGTCCGCGTGCTGGACTTCCACCGTGATCTCGGCGCCATCGGGCAGGTTGGTGGATCCTTGAATCAGCGGCGTCGTCCGATTGACATATTCGACGTTCAATCTGATCCTGGCTGTCCGGATTTGCGCAGTGGAGGCGCGGCCGTCTTGCGGCTCATCGTCGTTGTTTAAAGTGCACCCAGCGAGTGAAAAGACAATGAAGAGGAGTGCCAAAGCAGGCCGAAGAGCGAATAAATTTTTGTTTTTAATTCCCTTCATCTTTCCCCCTATATTTTTGATGGATGATCGCTGGATTTTCTTCGACTGGTTCGCGGGCAAGTGTCTTCTCAGCACGAGCCGTACCATTGAAACAAATATAATCACAACCGCGCCTGGAGGGCAGAACGCTTGCGCCCTCAGATCGGTTCAGCGCCCACCAGGAGGTCTGAAGCGATCGGGGAGCCTGGGTTCAGAGTCGGTCTTTTCCGAAAAAGGACAGCCGGTTCTGCCGACCAGCATTTGGCTCAGGATCGCCGCAGCTTGTAAAAGACATAGGGGCCGATAAAAGTCCAGATCAACACCAGCGACCACAATCGGCCCTTGAGCAGGTTATAGTCGGCGAACAATTTTGACCACGGGTGTTCCATGACGAAATGGCCGAAGAGAAATTCAAAGGCGATGGCCAGGATCGTCCAGATGCCGCCGATCAGCAAGGCCTGCCGGGCCGAAGAGATGGGGAAAAGGAGCGACAGAATCCAGAAATAGAGACCCAAGAGGCAAATGCCGATCAAAGTGGACAGCTGGTGGGCGGACAGATCACTCATAAAGCGGGCGTATCCCGCTGTTCTCAAGCCGCCGTTTAGAATGGCCAGAAAGACCAGGCCGATCCAGGCGAGCGAATAGATAGCGGTGATTTTCACGGCTTTTCTCCTCTATGATGGATCGCTGCATAGCCGGATGGATTGCTTTGCTTACCCTGCGAACGAGCTTTTCATGGAAGAATCACAGGTCCCCGGTGAACTTGCTGCGCCGCGCTTTTTTATACACCAAGAGGCGAATGGGAAATAACCTGGCGGAAATCATGCCATTCAAAGCGGAGAGGCCCCCAACGGCAAGCGCGGCGGCGCGGCTGGGTCGCTGTTCATTCCCATGGCGGTAATTTACTAAATGAGGGAACGGAAATCAAGCCTATAAGCAAATGATAAATCCTAACTTTTTTTAGGGTCTCGTGGTAATTGTTCGCTTCCTGAATCGAGACCAGTGTGTTTGACCGTATACGGCAGCAGCATCACTGTGAGAAAGGCTGTTATTGCGGGCGGAGGAACCGGCGCTGTTAAAGACCTGGATGTAGAATGGAGGGAGGCAATCTCCTGACATGATAACAGACGTTCGTGGAAGATCGCTTGGCTGCGTATCGGCGCCTTTCCTTTCTCACTAGCCGGGCCCGCCCTTGCGGGGACAAAAAAAAGAGGCCCTGGCGATCAGGAGCGCTTCAGCGGCCAATTTTCAGCAGCGGCATCAACGCCGGGTCTATGTTGAACAACTGCCGAGTGTCGCCTTTTTCAGCCACAAACAGCCGGATTCGGTGACCCTGTTCGGTGCTGAATGTTCGGATGCCCTGTTGCAGGACATAACGCAAACCCGGCTCCTCGATCCGCTCGCCGGATCGTGCCAGCACCAGATGGACGCCGAACCAGTCCGGCTGGTCCGGGAACACCCATTCGTCGAAAACGATGGGCCGGGGATGGTAGCGCGGGCTGGAGGTAGTGCGATGTTTCAACGTCAGGGCGCAGCCGCTCAGTTTCTCCTCCTGCACGGCAAAGGGGAACACGTGCAATTCGTAGCCATAAGCCTCCAGCACCAGATGGTCCGGCGCGCTGGATTTCACTTTCCATTTGTCGGACAGACCGAGGCCGAACTCACCAAAGGTTTCGCGATACTCGGCCATATCGCCGCGCCATTGCGTGAGATGCCACAGCGCGGGCAGGCGATTATAGACGCATAACGTCGAGGCGCCAATTTGATCCGTATAGCCGTTCACCGGCGTGTTGGATCCCTGAATAAAAGCCACCGCCCGTTCCTTTTCATTTTTTCCCACCGCGGTCAGACAATGGATCTGTTGTTGAAAACAGGCGCCGCCGGTCATACTGCCCATGGCTGCGTCGGCCAGCTGATAGGATTTGAACAGGAACGGTCCAACCGCCGCCTTGCCTGTCACCTCAAAGGGATAGCTGCGCTGTTGATTGATCTCCAACGCTTTTTGCGGAGGCGCATAGTTGGTCGGCGTCTCGGTGAGCACGGCCGAACGTGCATCCGTTTCCTTGAGAAATACGCGATAGTCCCGGCTGATGCCGGTCACCGGCAATTTCAGCACAGGATGAGTGATGGCTGATTGCAGGAGATAGACATGGTCCATTATTTCTTTGCTTTCTTTTTCTATACGCCGGTCATGACAGAAATCATGGATATCGAACAGCGCTTTAAAGATCACGTGGTTGTAGCCGGGCGAGGCGAATTCGTCGATGCCGTAAAAAGAGATGTGGTTGTACCAGCGCGTCCATTGGCTCCGCGCCATCCATTGCAGACGGGCGTCGTCAAAGCGCTCCCCCGCCAGCATCAGCGTCTGCACCCATAGGCAAAAGATGTTGCTGTAGGCGGTAAAATCCCTGCCGATGTCGAACACCTCGGTGTCCCACCGCCGTTTGGCCGCTTCCAGCAAGCGCCGGCAGGAGAGAAGATACTGCGCCCGTGTGAGGGCCGACATTTTGTCCTGCTGGTCCCACAGGTTGCGCAACATATCATGGCTGCGGAACAGCGCCACATTGAGATCGCCGATCTCTGCGCCCTCGCGCCAGGGCCATTGGCCAAAGACCGTGGAGGACGAGTCCCTATTTTGCAGAGCAATGAACCGATTCAGCAGGCTGTCGGCCCTGCGGCGGTCGGTTTCATCCCCGCTGCGATAGAACAGCCAGGCGTTGGCCGGCAGGGCTGCGCATCGGCCCTCCAGCCAGGCCTGGCGCAGTCCGGCCAGCTCTTTTTTTTCATCCTGGGTCAACTCTTGCGGCAGCACAGCCGTCGTCAGGCAAAGGCTGCACACCATAATCGCCAATCCCGCGGCAAATTTCATCAGATTTTCTCCTGCTGATCAACCAGCGCCTTTTACGACGAATATACAAATTAATGGTTGAATGTCAAGCTGTTTTCAGCTATTTTGAGCATAATGCATTCGCTCAAGACCGATAAACCCGCTGGCAACTAAAGACGCCCGGTTCTGCAGGATGAGGTCAAGTCTTACGATACTTTGCGCCGGCCAGGCTATTTGCATGCTGCTGACGTTCCATGCTGCAGCGCACCCCCAAGCTCCGGTCAAGCTGCGCGAGATCGCCATGGCTGAAGCGCGCCAGGGCATTGCCGTGGATGCGCGCTTTATCTATGCGATCGACAGTCGAGCGGTGGCCAAGTACGATAAGCAGAGCGGGCGGCTGATGAAACGATGGCAGTCGAGCCCGACGCATCCGTTGATCCATCTGGACAGCGGCGTGGTGCATGGGGCTAAACTTTATTGCGGCCATTCCAATTATCCTGATCTGCCCATGTCCAGTTCGGTGGAAATCTGGGATTGCGACAGCTTGGAGCACATCGGCTCACACGACTTGGGATCCGCCTGGGGGTCCTGTACCTGGGTCGACCGGTTCGATGACCGCTGGTGGGTCGCCTTTGGCCATTATGATCGCTTCGCGGCGCAGACCGGCAAGGATAACCGCTGGACTGTTCTGGTGCAATTCAACGACGATTGGCAGCCCCTTGCCTGGTGGACTTTTCCTGATTCTCTTCTCGCTCTGTTCAAGCCTATGAGCTGCTCCGGCGGTTCCTGGGGGCCGGATCGCCGGCTCTATGTCGCCGGGCACGACTCTGCGGCGCTTTATGTCCTGCGTCCGCCTGCGTCCGGGTCGGTGCTGGAGTGGCTGGCCACTGTTCCTGTGGATATTCAAGGCCAGGGCATCGCCTGGGATCGCAGCGAGGCGGCTGTGCTCTATGGCATCAAGCGGCGCGAACGGCAAGCCGTTGTTTTTGAATTTTCAGGATTGCCGGCAAAAGCCCGATGAACCCGAATGATTCAGCAGGGCAGGTCCTGTCGGGCCTGCCGGTTCTTTCTATGTCATGGTGAAAAGGCCTACCGGAACTCTTCATGGCCTACCCCGCAGGCAAAATCAAGTTTGATTTCTTGAATTTGTTTTTTACTTTCCTTTAGCGTCAGGATCTCTGCCGCCCTGTTTCCAGAGAACGGAACTTGCGGTGACCCTTTTAACCGCAAACAGGTTTTGCGCCATGCGCGGCAAGCACGATAGCAGATCTACAAGGGCGTCGCTGCAAACGTTTCGCTCACTCCTTTTATGGCGATAATCAGTTGTGCCGGTCACAGACGAGTTACCTATGTCATCTCTATTCATCGAATCAAGCAGAGGCGTATGAAAACACAAATTTTTCTTTTCGTTTTGTTATGCGCCGGCATGGCTGTTGCCGGTCCGGCAGGTGCGCTGGAAAGAACCATCACGGTGATGGACCTCAGCGGCGATTGGGAGGCGGAAGGCGATCTGCCCTGGCAGGCGATGCTGCTCAGTTTGCAGGGCTTGGCTAATCAGCATGGACCGCATCTCTATTTTCTCTATCCGCCGGACTATATTCATCCGGACGTGCGGGCGGTTTTAGATTATTATAAAACCCGGCATCGGATGAAGGCGGTCGCGTGCACGACTGTGGACGAGGCGGTGGCCAAGTATGTCCAGTATGCCAAGGGGTATGTAGTGTGGGATCCGACCAGAGTGCCGTCGCTGATGGTGTCGTTCACCGTGGCCGGCCTGGAGCAGGCGTTGGTGGTGACCGAAGCCTACATCCCTTTGGCCGAAAGGCATGGGCTCAAACCGGTCGCTGATTTTCGCCATCGTTTCACCGATCGATCGGATCTCGAGATCTTTCAATGGGCGTACGACATGTACTGGCCGCGATGCAGCCGTGACTACCTCATCTATCTGGGCGAGCGTTGCACCGGGCTGAACGGCCGTCCGGGCATGATGCCGGGGATCGCGGATTTCGGCATGGTGCACAAAGCCTTTTTCACCGATCTCTCCGCCAGTCCGGCTGACCCGGATGAATACCGTTTGGCGGACAAAATCATGAGCGAGATGAAACCGTATGGCTATGTGTACGGCTGGCATTCCTACTGTAAGGATAAAGAGCCGGAGCATCTCACCCTGCTGTCGCGGCATGGATTGATCATCTCAGAAGGTCTCGCGACGCTGCCCAACATGAGCTTTCACGGCCAAGTTCCGGTCTCCGCCGATTTCCAGTTCAGGCAAAAGGCCGGCTATAACCCCCATCCGAAAATAGAAAACAAAGTATATCTTGCCATGATCCAAAGCGACGGCATGGGCACCGGCTCCACCTGGATGAAGCCCGGCCGGGGCGAGATCCCCTATGGCTGGGAGGCGAATGAAGAGTGGTTCATTACCGCGCCGGCGCTGCTGCAGTTTTATTATGAAAGCGCCACGGTCAACGACCGCTTCATCGGCTCCCTGAGCGGGCCGGGCTATTTTTATCCCAAAGCGTTCGCCCCGGACAAACTCGCCGGCGCCCTGCAGCGCGAGAATGAGCTGATGAAAAAAATGGATCTGCGGGTGTTCGGCATCATGGATTTCTCCGAAGGCGATGAATTCGTCGGCAACATCGATCTGCCCAAATCCGTCGTCGACGCCTATTACGCCAATATCCCCTATGCGCTGGGATTTATCAACGGTTACACAGCGGCCAATACCTACGACTGCCGGAACGGACGGCCGCTGCTCTCCTACAATTATTATGTGGATCCGGAAAAACCGGTGGAAGAAGTGGCGGAGGATCTTCGCGAGCTGGCAGTCCTGAATCCCCAACGCCCCTATTTTCTGCCGGTGCATGTGCGCGAGACCAACACCGTGAGGCGCATCAAAACCATTATGGAGCAGTTGGGGCCCGAGTTTCAGATCGTCCCGCCCGAGGAGCTGATGATCATGGCCGGAGAAAAACCCACCATGATCACCCGGTTTCTCGATCATCATCCGGATTTCTCCGGCCATTGGAAGTTGGACGCCAAACAGAGCAAGAACACCTATTGGATCGGCTATGAGCTCGACATCGATCATCGCGATAAAATTTTTTCCATCACCACGACGGTGCGCTATTCGCTCTATGTCCACCATCGCGAGCTCCGTACCGCCAAGACGCTGGTGATCGGCGGACCGGCGGTCGGGTCGCTGGAGGAACTGCCTCGGCGTATGGAGTTTCTCGCTGCCAAGACGGATTCGATCCGCACACGGGCCGAATGGGATCCAGACGGAAAGACGCTGCTGCTCACCAGCGACATGATCCTGGAGACCTCACAGGGCTTTTCTCCGCTGACCACCGCCAGTCGGTTCGTTTTGTCCGAGGATGCCATGACGCTGACGGTCACAGAGCGCCGGTTGAGCCGGAAAAGCCAGGCACCAACCGCACGGTTCGTCTACCGCCGCGTGCTGTAACCCGTCGAACGGCGGGCCAGGCTTCCAGTCGGCAAAGTCCACTAGGGGCCGACGGGAGGCAGTGTGGATCAATCAGATTGCTTTGCATTCATCACAAGGAACTGGAACGATGAAACAATCGCGGGTTTTGTTTTTATGCTTGTGCGTCTGCTGCGGTCTGACGGCGCGGCCGGCTGCGCCGGAGCAACCTACAGCAGCACGGTTGGTGCATCATGACTACACCGACTCGACCGCACTCATCTGTATCGAGGGTTTGCAGGACACGTTGCGCATCCTGCAGATCACGGATACGCACATCAGCGTTGTGGATTCCAGCGAGCGAAAATTCTGGCGGTACAGTCGCCGCATGGACCAAGCCTTCATCACTCGGCCGGATGGTCGAACCGGCGAGCCGGCGCGGCCGGTGGATCAGTTTCTGCAACTCCTGGACAAGGCGAAGAGCCTGAAAGTGGACCTCATTGCGCTGACCGGCGACATCGTCAACAATCCTTCACGCTCGAGCGTCGCCTTTGTGCAGGCCGCGCTGCAGAAATGCGGAATCCCCTACCTCTATACGGCCGGCAACCATGATTGGCATTATGAAGGCATGAAGGGGTCCAGCGCGCAGCTGCGCAAAACCTGGATTAAAAAACGGCTTCAGCCGTTGTATGGCCGGCGAAATCCCTTTTTTCATGCTCATGAAATCAAAGGGATCCAAGTGGTCGCTATCGACAACTCGACCTATCAGATTCTTCCGGAGCAGCTGGCGTTCTTTCAGCAAATCCTAAAGCAGGGATTGCCGGTGGTGTTGCTCTCCCATATTCCCTACTATGTGGCAGGCGATCCACGCAAAGCCGGCTGCGGCAATCCGGACTGGGGATGGGATCAGGATAAAAGCTATGAGCTCGAGCGTCGGCAACGATGGCCGAAAAGCGGCAACAGCCCTGCCACTGTCGAGTTCATCAACACACTTCCTGCCGCCGACAACCTGGCGGCAGTATTAACCGGCCATCATCACAAAAGCCGGGCGACCAGGCTCTCCGCGACAGCGGTGCAGTATGTGACCGCCGCGGGCTTTAGCGGTGGCAGCAGGCTCATCACGCTGACGCCCCAGCGCAGGCTGCCGATCTCGGTGTCGGAGGCTGCCGACGGCTGGAGCTGTGAAGAGATCGCCCGCGTAGATCAGAGCTATGCCGGCTGGGACGTTGAGATCGGCGATGCGGACAACGACGGTTTAAACGAGATTCTGACCACAGGCTGCCCGCACAGCCGGCTGTATTTGTTCGAAAAAAGCCGGGATCACTGGGTCAGCCGCTGTCTGGCGGATAACCTGGCGCAAAGTTTTCCCGGCATGGGTCTGGCGGTCAAAGTGCGGGATCTTGACGGCGATGGCCGCAACGAGATTGTGCTGGGAACAGGTCAGGAGACCGGCGGCACCGCTTTTTTGTACCTCCTGGGTCTGCAGGGCGATTCCCTGAACACCCTGGCGGTGTGCCGTGCCGAGTGCAACGCCAGTTCGTACACTCATGATCTGGCCTTTCATGATCTGGATCAGGATGGCTTCGAGGAGGTGGTGTCTGCGTATTGCGGCGGCGGGGAGATCATCCGCTACGATGTCGATCCTTCGCTGACGCTTATTCGCGCGCGCAAGCTGCACCAATTGTCCGGCTCTGGAGAAGAGTCATTGATCGCAGACGTAGACAATGACGGTCAGATGGAATACATCACCTGCAACGCCTTTCGTGATGAACAGGCGAGCGTGGAAATCTTTGAATTTGACGCTGCCGGCGATCTGCTGCTGCCGCCGAGGGTCGTGCTGAATGGATTTGACGGGCAAAAATGCTTTTACGCATCCGCCGTGGTCGGCGATGTGGACAACGACGGCAAAAATGACCTGGTGGTCGGTTGGAAGCGGAAGCAACACATCAACCGGGCGACGGTGCTGGCCTATCACGTCGCGGAGCAGGCTGTGGTAACCTGCGTTTTTGCGGAGGAGGATGAAGATCTGGATTTGGCCTATTTCGAAAAGATGATGGCCATCGACGATGTGGACCACGACGGCTTGAATGAGTTGCTGCTGTCGACGCGCGGGGATGAGATGTCGGAAAAGATCACCAGTCGGCATCTGGGCTATGTCTTCATGTACAAAGTTATGGACGGCGGCGCCGTGGTCAGAACGCGGTTGCTGGATTTGAACGAGGACTATGCCGAGTCTTCCTGGCTGGCTGTAGGCGACGCGGACAACGACGGCAAAAAAGAGATCATTCTCGCCACGGGCAAGGGAGATCGGACGCAGCCGGGCGCTGCGTATGTGCTGCTGTTGCGAAAGAACTAATTCTGCTTTGCGAAAATATCTTTTGGGCTGGTGCACGACCGGAAAGGATATCAGAGTATGCGACCTTTGGCTTTCACTCACATCCGTTTCAGGATTCTGGGGTTGGCCGCTGCAGCGGTTCTCGGATTGGCCGTATGCAGGCCCAAAACAACTCAGGCTGAAAAAATGACCGGTTTGATTTTTAACTATGACAGCACCGACCTGTTCTATTTCACTCCTCCTGAAAAGATCAACGGACACGCTGTCGATGACCAGATCGATCTGTTCGCCCAAGCCGGCGTGACCGTGCTGATGTGCAATGTCAACGCGCAACGCACCAATTACGCCAGCGATTGTTTTGATTCGTTCTGGAGCGGATATGATCCGCAGGCCGGGGACGATCAGCCGTTCCTGCAGGACATGGCGCCGCAAAGCCGCAGGGGCTACCGCAGCATGATCACTTCGATGAAAACGCTCCATGAGCAAGGCGTCGATTATCCGGCGCGAGTGATCGCGCGCTGCCGTCACCATGGCATTTCACCCTGGATCAGTCTGCGCATGAACGACACCCACAACAACAACGAGGTGCGCCATCCGATTCACAGCACCTTTTGGAAAGCGCATCCTGAATACTGGCGCGTGCAGGGTCGCCGGATCGATTATTATGACCGCACGCTGGACTACAGCCATACTGCGGTGCGCGATCGTTTTTGGCGACTCATTGAAGAGGTGCTGCAGCGATATGACATGGATGGATTGGAGCTCGACTTTATGCGCGAGCCTTTTCTGTTCAAGCCGGGCCGTGAACAGGAGGGCGGAAAGATTTTAGCCGAGTGGCTGCAGCAGGTGCGCAAGCTGGTGGAGCAAACCGCCCGCCGGCGCGGTCATGCGATTAAAATCGGCGTGCGCGTACCTGCCCATCCGGTCACGGCGCAAAACCTGGGCTTGGATGCCGTGCACTGGGCGGAACAGGGATGGGTGGATCTGATCGTGGTCACTCCGCGCTGGGCGACCATGGACACGCAAATGCCCCTGATGCAATGGAAAAGAATGTTGGCAGCCTATCCGGTTACATTGGCCGGCGGCCTGGAGATCCGTGAACAGGCGTATCCGGACGGGCCGGCTCGAATCGCGTTGCCGCAAACAGCGGTGGGCACGGCGGTGACCGTGCTGAGCAGCGGCGCCGATGTCGTCTATCTGTTCAATTATTTTTCCACTCTGTCCCGGACCGTCGATTATTGGCCGCAACAGACCTGGCTGAAGACTTTGCGGGCCATGTCCTCCATCGACACGTTGGCGTCTCTGTCGCGCCGTCACCTGTTGACCTTTCACGATGTCTTTGCGCCGGGCGAAGCAACCGATTATCCGCTGCCGGCCAAAGGGCCACGGCTGTTTTTCCGCGTGACCACTGGGCCTAAACCGGTGGGCCGGCTGGTGACCGCGGTCGTGGAACTGACCCCACTCGCCGGAGGCGCCGTGGAGGCGCCGGAGCTGTCCGTCAACAGCGAGCTCTGTGATTTGCAGAGCCGGGATCAGAACGTGTTCACCTTTTCAGTGGCCCAGTCCGCTCTGCAGGATCGAGTGCAGCTGGTGGAGGTCGCGGGAGCCGGCGGCCGGTCTATCGAAGTGCGCCAGGTGGAGATCGCTGTCAGCGGCGCGACCCCGGAGTGAGCCTGGCAGCGATAAAGCGGTCTGCGCCTTTTGAATTGAGTCACAGCGGCCCACACGCTGCGACGGAAACCGGCTGCAGAGCGAATGAAAATTTTTCCTTGGAATTGTGCGGATAATTAAACATTTTATGGTTTGTTTAAAAAATCGGCCGAACGCCAGAGAATCGAGGATGCAGTCATGAGCAGAGAATCCGGCCTGCACGGCATGCTCACGCAACAAGAGTTGATCGATTTGGTGCAGTCCGGCGCCATCGAAACCGTGGCGCTGGTTTTTACCGACCACTATGGCCGTTTCCTCGGCAAGCGCTTTGACGCTGAATATTTTATCCACGAGGTCCAGGAACACGGCGGCCATGCGTGCAACTATCTGCTTACAGTGGATATGGAGATGGAGCCGATTCAGGGGTATGACTATGCCAGCTGGCAGACCGGCTATGGCGATTTTCATCTGGTTCCCGATTGGAACACTCTGCGCATCGCCTCCTGGCTGGAGCGCACTGCTCTGGTGATCTGCAACGTTTATGAGGAAAATTCAGCGAGGCGGGTGGCGGTAGCGCCGCGTTCCATCCTGCTGCATCAGATCGAAAAGGCCAAGGAGTCCGGCTTTACCGCAATGGCTGGTTCGGAACTGGAGTACTATCTTTATCAGGATTCCTATCGAACCGCTGCGCAAAAAGAGTACAGCCACCTGCACCCTGCTGGATGGTACATCGAAGACTATCACATGCTCCAGGGCACGCGCGAAGAGAGCTTTAACGGTTTGGTGCGCCGTCATCTCAAGCTATCCGGCGTGCCGGTGGAGACCTCCAAAGGGGAGTGGGGGCTCGGCCAGCATGAAATGAACGTGCGCTACAGCGATGTGTTGACCATGGCTGACCGGCATTGCGTGTACAAGCAGTGCATGAAGGAGACGGCCGAGCAGCTGAACATCAGTCTCACCTTCATGGCCAAACCGGACGTCGGCCAGGCCGGCTCCAGTTGCCACCTGCATATCAGTTTATGGCAGGACGGCCAAAACTTATTCGCCGGCGACCAGGCTCTGGGCCCGGTTAAGGGTTCGGACTATTTTCGCTGGTTTCTCGCCGGCTGGATCAGCCATGTGCCGGAGATGATGGTCTTTTATGCGCCCACCATCAACTCGTACAAGCGCTATCAGGTGGGATCCTGGGCGCCGACACGGCTGGGATGGAGCTATGACAACCGCACCGCCGGCTTTCGCATTCTCGGCAACGGGCCCAGTCTGCGCATCGAATGCCGGATTCCGGGCGCGGATTGCAATCCCTATTTGGCTTTTGCCGCCAGCCTGGCGTCCGGTCTCGACGGCATTCACCGCCGCCTGGAGCCGCCGCCGATGTCTCAGGGCGACAGTTATCAGGCCGTCGAGATCGCGCAAGTTCCAAGGACTCTGCGTGAGGCCGCAGACCTGTTCCAAGCAAGCGGCTTTGCCCGGCAAGTCTTCGGCGAAGCGGTTCACCGCCATTACAGCCATTTCTATTACAGCGAATGCGAGCTGTTCGATCGCGCGGTGACGGATTGGGAGAGAAAACGATATTTTGAAAGAATATGAGCGAGAATGAGAACTGTTAATCAAGAAAGGAAAAATTCATGGCCAAAACATTAAAAGTCGTTTCTCCCGTAAACGACCAGGTGTATGTGGAACGGCCGTTTGCGGACGGCAAAGCCATCGAAACAGCGCTCGCCAACGCGGTGCGGGCGCAGAAGGCGTGGCGAACCGTGCCGGTGGCCGAGAGAGTGCCGTACATACAAAAATTCGTCGATGCGTTTCAGAGCCTCAGCGCCCGCATCAGCGAAGAGCTGAGCTGGCAGATGGGACGACCGCTGCGCTATGGGCCCAATGAGGTGCGCGGAACCCTGGAGCGCGCCAACGGCATGATGACTCTGGCCGAGTCTGCTCTCAAAGATATTCAGGTCGGCGAAAAAGAGGGCTTTCACCGCTACATCAAACGCGAGCCCATGGGCGTGGTGTTTGTGGTGCCGGCCTGGAATTATCCCTATCTGATCGCAGTGAACAGCATTGTGCCCGGACTGCTGGCCGGCAACGCCATCGTGCTGAAGCATTCGGCGCAAACGCCGCTGGTGGCGGAAAGGTTCGCCGAAGCGTTCGCGCTGGCCGGATTGCCTGAAGGATTGTTTCAGTATCTTCATCTCGATCATGACGACACATCCAAAGTGATTCTCGACCCACGGGTGGATTTCGTCGCTTTCACCGGTTCGGTTTCCGGCGGCCACTCGATCCAAAAAGTCGCGGCTGAAAGGTTCATCGGCGTAGGGCTGGAATTGGGCGGCAAGGATCCGGCCTATGTGCGGGCTGACGCCAACCTGGCATTTGCGGTGGAGAATCTGGTTGACGGCGCGTTTTACAATTCCGGACAATCCTGCTGCGGCATCGAGCGCATCTATGTGCACGAATCGCTCTACGATCGGTTCGTCGAGGGCTGCGTGGAGTTGACCAAGCAGTACCGGTTGGACAATCCGCTGAATCCCGAGACTACGCTCGGGCCTATGGCCAAACGCAGCGGCGCGGATACCGTGCGCGCTCACATCGCCCAGGCGCTGGCCAAGGGCGCCCGCGCCCTGATCGATCCGGCGCTGTTCCCCAACACCAAGCTGGGCGGCAATTATCTGGCGCCGCAGATTCTGGTGAACGTGGATCACAGCATGGATGTGATGAAAGAGGAAACCTTTGGTCCGGTGGTCGGCATTATGAAAGTTAAAAACGACGAGCAGGCCATCGAGTTGATGAACGACAGCCCATATGGATTGACGGCCTCGGTATGGACCGAGGACGAAGCCGCGGCGGTCAGAATCAGCGACGTCATCGCCACCGGCACCTGTTTTATGAACCGCTGCGATTACCTGGATCCGTATTTGGCCTGGACCGGCGTCAAGGACACCGGCCGCGGCTGCACTCTGTCTACGGTCGGTTTCGAGCACATCACTCGACCGAAATCTTATCATCTGCGTTATAAAACCAAATAACAGGAGCACTGGACATATGCCTACAAAACGACATGCTTATAATTTCCCCACTCGCATCGAATACGGCCCGGGCGCTGCCCGAGATGTGGCGAAAACCTTAGCGCAGAGCGGCTTGAAGAAGGGCCTGCTGGTGTCCGACAAAGGCGTGGAGCAGGCCGGCCTCGGCGACACCGTGCGCGGTTATTTCAAAGACGCCGGCATCGAGCTTGCCACCTTCAGCGATGTCAAGCCCAATCCCGTGGACGACAATGTTTATGACGGCGCCAAGGCGTTCAAGGCGGCCGGCGCCGAGTTCGTGCTCGGCCTGGGCGGTGGGTCCGCTTTGGATGTGGCCAAAGCGGTCAAATGCATGGCCACGCACGACGGTCCGTTGGAGAAATACGATGACATGAAAGACGGCTCGCAATACATCTCCAACAATATGCCGCCGTTCTACGCCATCCCCACTACTGCCGGCACCGGCAGCGAAGTGGGCCGCAGCAGCGTGATCACGCTCAAGAGCACCAATAAAAAGACCATCATTTTTTCGCCCTATTTCATGCCCAACATCGCGGTGCTCGATCCCGAGTTGACCGTCACCCTGCCGGCCAAGTTGACGGCTGCCACCGGCGTGGATGCGTTCGTGCACAATTTGGAGGCCTATGTAGCGGATGCCTATCATCCCTTGGCGGACGGCATTGCCAAAGAGGCTATGGTTCGGGCGTACCACAATCTGCCTATCGCAGTGCAGGACGGCAAAAATCTGGCGGCGCGCGGCGAAATGCTGATGGCCTCTGCCATGGGCGCCACTGCGTTTCAAAAGAGCCTGGGCATCAATCACTCGATCGCTCACGGTCTTGGCGTCTATTTTGACCTGCATCACGGTTTGGCGAACGCCGCTGTTCTGAAGGAAGTGATGATCTATAACATGCAGGAAAAAGGCGTGGCGGAAAAGCTGGCGCATTTGTCCATGCTGCTGGGCGGCCAACGCAGCGCTGAGGCGTTCATCGAGCTCTTGAGCCAGTGGTTGACCGGCGTCGGCATGCCCACAAACCTGAAATCCTTCGATATTCCGGCGTCCATGATTCCCAAGCTGGAAGCCTATGCGCTGGAAGATCCTTGCTGTTCAGGCAATCCGCGCAAGGTGGTCCCCGGCGATGTGGCCGACATTTTGAAAAAATTGATTTAACCGGAAGGGCGGCTGCACAGAATGATTAAAGGGATCACTTTTGATCTATGGGATACGGTATTCATCGACGATTCAGATGAACCCAAACGTCGGGCTGCCGGCCGGCCCAGCAAAGCAGTGGAGCGCCGGCAGCTGACGCATCGGTTCCTGGCCAAGCACCAGCCCATCGATCCGGCGACGGTGGAAGTGGTTTATAACGCTGCGGATGCGGCGTTTCGCAAGGTGTGGCACGATCACCATGTCACCTGGACCGTCAGTGAACGGCTGGATATCATTTTCAAGGCGTTGAAGCGAGAGCTGCCAGAGACGGAAAGGCGGGAACTGGTCCGGCTGCATGAAGAGATGGAGCTCGAGTTCCGGCCCGATTTTGTTCCAGGCGTGCACGAAGCGCTGGCCGCTTTGCACAAGCGGTACAAGCTGGCGGTGATCTCGGACGCGATTTTCAGTCCCGGCCGCTGTCTGCGAACGTTGCTGGCCGATGAGGGGCTGCTCTCTTATTTCGATGCTTTTATTTTTTCCGATGAGATCGGTTTTTCCAAGCCGGCGCCGATCGTGTTCAAGACCGCCATGGAAAAGCTGGGATTGTCGGCTTTTGAGATGGTGCACATCGGCGACCGCGAACACAACGATATCCTCGGCCCTCAACAGGCCGGCATGCATGCGCTGTTGTGCACGGCCGCCGTGGATCGGGGCGCTGCACACACTAGCGCCGACGCGGTGTTTGACGATTATCGACGACTGCCGGAATTGGTGGATGCTTTGAACCGCAAAGAAGAGAACGGGAAATGAAAAGAGAATTGAAATTCATTATTGTGGATGCTTATCCCCGCGAGAGCCGGGAGCAGTTTGAACAGGTCGGAATGACTGTGGCGGGAATGCTCTATGTGAACATGCTGAAAAAGTATGCGCCGGAAGCGAAATATGATCTGTTCTATTCCAGCGATCCGGGCGTGACCTTGCCCGGTGAAAAAGAACTCGAAGGTTATGCCGGCGTGCTCTGGCCCGGCTGCAATCTGACCGTATATCACACCCACGATGAACGGGTGACGAAAATTCTCGATCTGGTTCGTCGTTCCTATCGCGTCGGCGTGCCTCAGTTCGGCACCTGCTGGGGGGCGCAGATCGCGGTGTATGCCGCCGGCGGTCAAGTGGCCTCGAATCCCAAAGGCCGGGAGATGGGCTTGGCGCGCAAAGTCTATTTGACCGATCAGGGCCGCGTGCACCCGATGTATGATGGAAAGCCGCAGGTGTTTGACGGTTTTATCAGCCATGACGACGAGATCACCGAACTGCCGGCCGGCGGTCTGTGGCTGGCGAGCAACGATTTCTCCCGCGTGCAGGCTGTGGCGGTTAAACACGACAACGGCGAATTTTGGGCGACCCAGTATCACCCGGAATATGACCTGCACGAGGTGGCCCGGCTCATCGTCGCCAGAGCGGAACGGCTGATCCGCGCCGGCTTTTTCAGCGACGCAGAGGATTTAAACCGTTACGTAGAACAGCTGGAGACTATATTCAGCGATCCCAGCCGCAAGGATCTGCGTTGGCAATTGGGCATCGATGAGCATGTGCTTGACGCCGCCATCCGTCAGCGCGAGTTTATCAATTGGCTGGAAAAGCTGGTCCTGCCTCAGGTTTAATCCGGCTCATCCTCACCGGCTTCCGCAACGCATGTGTGAATTCCCTGCGGCCTGTCCAGTGCGGCCTCCCGTGTTTTGGGCATACAAACGCACAAGGCCGCAGAACATAAGCAAAGATGATCGAGAATGGTCAACAGAATCGCACTTTTTCTCCTGACCGGATTGCTGTGGACCCTGGGTTTCGGCCAGAACAGTCGCAACGAGAACAAAGGGACGGCCGGCCTCGCAGCCATTGATCCGGCTCTGCTGCGTCATGCGGCGGAACAGATCCGCGCTTACGGCCGATTTATCGATGCAGAGGCGGTGCACGGCATTCCACGCAATCCGGCGCGCACCCGAATCAGCGGGGAAGAACCGTTCCCGTTTTCCCAGCATGTACGGCCCGGCGGCATCAAGGTCGATCTGGCCAACGGCGGCGCCGTGCTGCAGGCCGCTTCGTTGTTGAGCGGTTTTCTGGTCACCGGCGATTCCGCGCTTTTGCGTCAGGGAACAGCCTATGCCGATTGGCTGGTTCAAGCTCAACTAGCGCGAGGCTTTTGGGCGCAAACGTATATCGTCGATCCGGACGGCCGCACTTGGGTTCCCTGGCTCGATTATGTGGTCCGCATACAGGACGGCCATCAGTCCGATCCCTTTTTTCTGCTGCTTTACGCCTATCGTCTCACCGGAAATTCTAAATATCGTGACGCAGCTGTGCGCAACGCCGATCTGATGCTTTCAATCCAAAACGACAACGGCAGCTGGCCGGATGAATATGATCTGTCGCTGACTCGTTTTCAAGGCGCCTGGACCAGCCAGCGCGGCGTGCGCGTCGGCGGCTCTTATAACGACGGCGCGACCACCAACTCAGCCATGCAGATGTTTCATGCTTGGGCCCTGACCGGCGATGGCAAATATCTGGCAAAACTCGGCGGCATCGGCCAATGGATTTTCGATACCCGTTTGGGCAAGGGCGCGGTTTGCGGATGGTGTCAGCAATATGATTATTACAATCAGCCCATTCAGGCGCGCCATTTTGAAATGCCGGCCATCGAGCCGCGCACTTTTGTTCGATTTATCGCTCCCCATGCGGCCTGGTTCTATGCACTCACTTCTGATGAACGTTATGCGAATGTTCTGCGGCAGGGTTATGGTTGGCTAAAAGCGATTGAAAAACCAGAGGGCTGGGCGTACCAGTATCTGGACGATGGCACGCCGGTGTGCGGTTGGCAGTTCCGCTATCTGCGCTATGATGCGCCGCATACCTGGCCGGCGGATTCAGTCATGGGCGGTCACGCCGAATGGCGGCAGTTGACTCGCACCAACATGAACCTCTCCGCTGTGGAACATCTTTTGGCGGTCATTGCCGCTGGCAAAGCGGATTCCCTGAGAAAACTGATCGGCGGCCCAAAGAATCTGCAGTCGGCTTGTGCAGCCTGGCGGTCCACCGCTGCGCGTCGGGCCACGGATCCGCAGGTCTGCAGCAGAATCGCACGCAAATGGACGCCGGGAGACGATCGCAAACAGGCCACGAGCTCCATTTGGGATTATATTCAATTTTTATTCGACGTGCGGGTGGCGAAACAAGAGTTTTCCTGTCAAACGCTTCAAGACCGAGTAAGCGGTTTCAACCGGGTCTTTGGCGCCGAACAGCCGCCGGCATCAAACTGGAGTGCAGGGCTGGTGCACGTGAACTGGCTGCAGGCCCCCATTCCGAATTTGCACTAACGCATCCCGCTGATCCCGCCGCAGCTCTGAAAGGGATCGGCTGTTTCCGAATTTATAAGATAATATGGAGCGCGTTTACAAAAGAATCGCCTAGGGTGTTCCGTTCAAGCGCTCTTCATCGATTTATGGAAAAGGGGCACACACCATGAAATGGTTCGCGGTTTATGCCTGTCTTTCGCTTTTGGTTTCCTGTTCCCATTCACCTCGAACGACCGTCTCCGCAGATCCGGTGCAAACCGTTCTCCGGCTGGCGCCCAGCGTCGCGAATCCGCGCAACAGCGAAGGGGATTTCATTCGTCTGAAGAACGGGGCTCTGCTGTTTGTTTACACCCATTTCACCGCCGGCGCCGCTGACGAAGCGACGGCTCATCTGGCTCAGCGCATTTCCCACGATCAGGGAAAAACCTGGAGTGAGGACGACGTGGTTCTGGTCGCCCAGGAAGGCGGACTGAACGTCATGTCCGTATCTCTGGAACGGATCACTCCGGACACCATCGGGCTGTTCTATCTGCGCAAAAATTCCTGGCAAGACTGCCGTCCGATGCTGCGGTTGTCCGGCGATGAAGGTCAGACGTGGGGGACAGCGCTGGCGGTTTTTCCGCAGGAGGATTCGAGCTATTATGTGATGAACAACGATCGGGTGGTGCGCATGCGGGACGGCCGGTTGCTGCTGCCTCTGGCGCTGCATTATGCAGCCGGCTGGTCGAAATGGACCGGCCAGGCGCAAATCCTCTGTGCCCATTCCGACGACAACGGCCGTACATGGAGCAAAGGTCACTATGCCCCTGTGGCAGGTTCCTCAGAGTCCAAAAAGGTGACCCTACAGGAACCCGGAGTGGTGGAGCTGAAGGATCGACGGCTGCTGCTCTTTTGCCGGACCGACGCCGGGTCGCAGTACATCGGCTATTCCAATGATCGGGGTGAAACCTGGTCTGCTTTGCAGCCTTCGAACATGATATCGCCCCTGTCTCCAGCCACCATTGAGCGGATTCCGCAAACCGGCGATCTTCTATTGCTGTGGAACAATCACGAGCGCATCGACCCGGCGCTGAAAGGCAAACGCACGCCGTTCACCGCTGCTGTTTCTCAAGATGAGGGTCAAACGTGGACGAACCTTAAAACCATTCATGACGATCCGAATGGATGGTACTGCTATACCGCCGTCGAGTTCGTCGGCGACTATGTGCTGCTGGCCTATTGCGCCGGCGACCGGAGGGAGAACAACGGGCTGGCCCTGACCCAGATCAGCCGTCTTCCGCTAGGGTTTTTTTATCAGCCGCAGGCGCTTCGTTGATGAGTCCTGCAGCAGAAGGCCTAGAAGGCTTGGCCATGAAGCTGTTTAGGAGTTTTAACGATCATTATAAAGGATCAAAATGAAACGCTGGAAAACAATAGTCATGCCGATCCTGCTCTCAGCTGCTGTCATCTCACATGCGGAGGTCCGGCCGCAAATGGTCCGCGTGGACCACAAGGCAACGATAAGAATATACGACACAGCTACCCTGGTGTTTTCTCCTTTGGCGGACCAGAGCGGTCTGCGACTGGTCCTTCCCGGTGAAACCACTGCAGTGCAGTATGAGCAGGGAGTCCAGGAGAACGGCCTTTTACGACTGCAGGGCGGCCGCTGCAAAGGGTTGACGTTCGCCGAGACCTGGCGCCGCCTGACGCCGGAACTGTTGGAGCGCACGGTGACAGTAACCGCAGATGCCGACCACCGTTATTACCTCGATTTCGGCTGGCGCACGATGGAAAACGGCGTCTACTATTCTTTCCTCGGCGAAGAGCGGGAAACCACGCAGTACAGTCCCAGCTGCTCAGGCCCGGAATTCGGCCAACAGGGCCGGCAGACTTTTCCCTTTCTCGGCGTTCGCATCGGCGACCGGTTATACGGCCTGATCGCTGATTCGCCCGGTCTGTGGGAGAATCGCTGTTTCATGGAATTCAACGTTGAGCAAAAAAGATTCTCACTATGCAACGGCGACGGTTCCGCAAAGCGTACGATCGTGATCCCTTTTCACCTGGATGCCACTTCGGTCTATCGCGGCGTCTTTGACGGCTGGCAGCGCATCGAACAGGGAGAGACGCAGACCTGGAGAACCTGGGTCTTTTCCTCCAGCGTGCGGACGCTCTACGATGTACAACTGGCCGCGCACCTGGCGCTGGCCAATGTAAAAGGCTTCAATCAATCGGCTGTGGAAGCCATACTGCGCAACACGTCCTATCTGCTGCTGCGCCGCAATCTGTTGCGTCCGGAAAGCGATTACCTGTTCATCTCCGGCATCGGCTATGGCTGGAAACAGTGGGTGACCGACGGTTTTTACATGAGCCGCGGTCTGGATGATCCCCGTTTTGATCGGGAAGCGCATGCGGCCATGTTTTTTGAACGCATCAACTATGAGGACAACGCCCAGTGCTATCTGATCTGGGCGGTTCTGGTCAGACGCAACGGCGGCGAATTGGATATGCGCACGGTACGGCGCGCCTATCGCTTTATCCGCGAACACGAACAGGACGGCCTGTATCTTCCTCCGCGGCTCAAACCGGAATCCAAGGCGTTTCGCACTTATCACGATCAACTGCCTTATGAGGATGGGGACGCGCCCTCCTCCAATCAGGGTTACCACTGCGGCGCGCTGCTGGCCGCCCGCGAACTCGGCCTGGAGGTCGCGGATCAGGACATCGCTCGAGCCATCGCCGGATACCGGCGCCTGTTCAACGAATCAGGCGGCTATATGGCCACCAGCCTGATGCAACCGGAATACATCGGCCAGGATGCCTTGTACGGCGAGACCCTGACTTTTGCGGTGTTCGGCGAAAAGTTGCTCACCGATGAAATGGTGCAGCGCCATCTGCAGACCACCATGAAGATACAATCGCCCTACGGCATGCGGGTGATCTCCAAGGCCAACGGGGATCTGTTGGATGGACACAGCGGCGTCTACACCTATGGCGGTTCCTGGTTCCTCAACGATGCGGCCAACTATTTGGACGGCCTGATCCATGGCATGGACAGCGATTGGGTGGACGAGCAGCTGGTATGGCGATTGAAAAAAGAGCTCGCCTTTATGCCGGCATTTCACGAGTCTATCAGCACGGTTAACGGACGGCCGCACGGTCATCATCTGTATTCCTGGAACTCGGGTTACTGGTGGTTGCGCCGGGAGGTGCGCAAACGGCTGGGCTTCAGCGGAGTGGATCCTGCTCACGCCCGCCTGGATAAAGAACTCGGTGTGGCTTCCAGAGAGGGATATCTGATTCTGCAGCCGCCGGAGCGGCCGTTTTATTCGGTTCCCTAGCCAAGGGACGCCGGTGACCATCACTGCTTATCAAAGTGTGAAAAAATGACGACACGTTTCATCCGATCCGCCGTGCTTTTGTTCTCAGGCTGGTGGATCAGCGTTGCGGCCGCAGATCCGTCGTCCGCAGGAGCCCTCCGCGATCTCGCAGAGCAGGAATCTCTGATCCCCATTCGGCCGGGCTATCCCGGCAAGACGCCGTTCTGGAACCGCTATGCGACCTGCTTCATGTATGCGCCCTCCTTTGAGTTCAACCAGGTCGACGGAGCGGTCTTCTACCGGTTTATCGCCACGGCGGCGGACAGTCAGCAATACGGCTTTATCGCCGACACGCCCTGGGCTGCGCTGACCCCCATTTGGAATAAAATACCAGTCGGATTTGTCCATTTGGCGGCATACGGCTTAAATGCGCAGGGCGCCACTCTCGGCCTGTCCGGGACGCGCGATTTTTATCGCGCCGCGGTTTTCCGTGACCAGTATCATGAACCGGTGAGCGACTACCGGTCGAGCGCCCACCGGGCCCTGGAGTATTTGTATCGTCTGCCGCATATCCAGCATTGGAAGCGCGGCGTCGGGCCCGACACCACCTATGCCCTTTATTGCTATCCCTCCAAGATCATGGCAGCGGTCATCGAGAGCATGGTGCTGTATGCCGGCCTCTCGCCGGAGCATGCGGCGGACGCGCTGCAAATCAGCCGCAACGCCGCTGACCATCTGATCCACATCAGCGAACCGGCCGGCGCGGCGCTGGAATTTTTTCCCCCGACCTATCAAGGGGAAAAGCTCACCGCCCGGGAGTACAGCGGACAATATATGTTGATCTATCCCGCGGAAACGGCCATGGCCTATCTGGATCTCTATGATGCCTGTAGAGAGCGGAAATACCTGCAGGCTGCTCTACGCATCGCCGACACCTACGCGCGTCTGCAGCTCGCCAACGGCACCTGGCCGCTGAAAATGCTGCGCGACGGCCGGAGCGCCACAGAAAATTTGTGTATTCCAGTGGCGATGATCGAGTTGTTTGAACGATTGCAGCAACAGTATCACATCGACATGTACCAGGAGAGCAAAGAAAGGGCGTTCCGCTACGTGATGGAGGGTCCAGCTCGAACGTTCAACTGGGAGGGGCAATTTGAAGATGTGGCGGCGAGTAAACCCTATCGCAATCTCAGCAAGCATTCAGCCGCGTCTTTTGCGATTTTTCTTTTTGATCACTATGCTCAACAACCCCGGTATCTCGATTTAGCCAAAGAGCTGGTCCGTTTTGCCGAAGACCAATTCGTCGTCTGGGAAAAACCCATGCCGCAAAAGCAGTGGCGCACAGACCAGTGGATCACCCCTTGTGTACTCGAGCAATATGCTTATTATGTGCCCATCGATGCCAGCGCGGCGAAACTCATTCAGCTGTTTCTCACCGCCGGCCGGACCAGCGGCGATTCGCTCTACCTGGCCAAGGCGCGGCAGCTGGCCAATGCCATGACCAAGGCTCAGGATGCAAAGAGCGGGAGGTATCCGACCTATTGGGAGAGGAATCAACGCGGCGAGGAGGAAGGCTGGATCAATTGCGCGGCTTATGACGCCCGGGTGATGCTGCACTATGATGCTTTTCTCAAGCGCCGGTCCGCCGTCGCGCCAGAGAAACCGGCGCGTCCGGCCCGAAACGAAGACCGGGGCGGCGCCGCGGTGCTCTCGTCGTTTGTCCGCTCCGAGCGGCGGGATTACCGGCGGCAAATGATTCAGGAAAACATTGAATATCCATTCAGAATCGGGTTGACCGCCGCCGGCCCCTATCGCTGGGTCACCGCCTTTTGGGCCATGGAGCTGCTGGCCTATCGTTCAGAAGCCGGCAAGAAGGCGCTGCAGCAGGTGTTGGCCCAGTTTCACCCGCCCTATCCCTCGCTGCAGCGTGCAGCGCTGGAGACCGCCTACGCCCTGTACCCCAGAGAATTCAGCGCGGAAATCTCCACACTGGCGGACAGCACGTGCGATATAAAAAGTTATACGGTCGCAATGCTTTATCTGCTGCGTAACGACAATGGTCAGGCTCATCAAGCGAAACTGCTGTCTCACCTGCAGACGCGTTTTCCCGAATGGCGGGAGGATGCGGTGCTTTTTTGTCTGGCGCAGGATCTGAGCGAAACGCCGGCCAAGCGGCTGCAGGCGCGCCCGTCGCTGTCCGCTCTGCTGCGGCATACCTTTAGCGCCGGCGGCCCGATTATTTTCAGCTTCCAGCGTCCCAACCGCGACTATCCCGGGCTCACGGTGGTGAAAAAGCCTGACGGCGAATTTTTGCGCAATCCAGACGGCTCTCTGTTTTGCATTCCCCATCTCGCCCGTTCTCTGTCCGCGCTGCCTGGTTATCTGACCAACGGCAATACGCCGCAGGGCGTTTATTGCATCCTCGGCATCGAAGAGTCTAAAAGCGATTTGATCGGACCAACGCCGGTGTTGAATCTGGCGCTGCCTGGAGAGATTTCGCCATCGCGTTTTTTTCGCTCTGCATCTGTCCAGGATGCCGATTGGACCGTGGAAACATACGCGCGTCTCCTGCCTGCGGGGTGGAGAGCCTACCAGCCCATGTACGAAGCTTTTTATGCCGGAAAGGCCGGCCGCGCAGAGATCGTCGCCCATGGCAGCACCGTGGATCCTGATTACTATCGCGGCAAAGCGTATTATCCCTTTACTCCTTCTCTGGGGTGTTTGACCGCCTTTGAGGCGTGGTCGAACAAGGACGGCCGCCGGCTGGTGAGCGATCAGCAGGCGCTGATCCAGGCCTATCAGGCTGCGGGCGGATCCGGCGGGTATTTGATCATCGTGGAAAAAGATCATCGCTCGGCTGCAGTGGATCGGGAAGAGATCGTCATGGATCTGCTGGCTGCGGAAGGATATTGAATGAAATATTTACAACGGGTGGATGATTCGAATCCATTGAATAAATAGGAGAAGCAGATGAGAAAAATCATGGCGTTGATAATGGTGCTGATGAGCGGCTTCCTGCTCGGACTCGCCTGCGGGCCTGGCAGGACCCGTGCGGTTCTATGGAACGGGGCGAATTTCGACGGCTGGGTGCGCTATGTGCCGGATCAAACCGTGCAGGTCGATACGGTTTGGACAATTCAGGACGGCGTCATCCGTTGCAGCGGCAAACCCACAGGGTACCTTCGTACACAGGCCTCTTTTTCCAATTACCACTTGCATCTCGAGTGGCGCTGGGTGAACGAAGGCGGCAATAGCGGCGTGCTGCTGCATTGCCAGGGACCGGATCAGGTGTGGCCCCTGTGCATTGAAGCCCAGCTCAAATCCGGCGATGCCGGCGACCTGGTGCTGATCGGGCCGGGCGAGATCACCGTGGCCGGCAGGACTTATAAAAACGACCGGCCGTTTTTAATCATCCCTAATCAGAAAGACGGCATCGAGAAACCCGTGGGCGAGTGGAACAGCTACGACATCGTCTGCCGCGGGCAGAGCATCATCTGCTCGGTGAACGGAGTGGAGGTTAACCGCGGCGAAAAGGCTTTTGCCGATGCGGGCCCCATCGCCCTGCAGAGCGAGGGGGCGCCGATCGAGTTTCGCAAACTTTGGCTGGAAAAATGACGGCAGCGAGCAAACGTCCGCCTTTTGACGATAGATCTGAGGGAGGATGAGACTAAAGTTGAACGTCGGCGATGCGATGTATATTCGCATGGCCGATAACCGCGACCGTCGACAGATCTGGGATCTGATCTTTCCAATTCTGTCCAGCTATGGACTGACCATGGATGCGGAGACGATCGATCATGATCTGACGGATATCGAAGCGAACTATTGGCGGCAGCAGGGCGCCTTTTATGTCCTGATGCACGGTGCGCAACTGATCGGCACCGTGGCCCTGCATCGTGCATCGGAAACGGTGTGCGAGCTGAGGCGCATGTATCTGGCCGCCGACTATCGCGGCAAGGGATTGGGTCGCGAACTATTGCAGTTCGCTTTGCAGCAGGCGGAAGCGCGCGGCTTTTCTGAGGTAGTGCTCAAGACCGCCTCGGTGCTCAAAGAGGCGCTGGCGTTGTACCGCCGGGCGGGTTTTATTCCGGTAGCCGATCAGGGACCGGGTGGCAACTGCGATGTGGTGATGAGCAGAAAGATCAGCGGTTAAATATTTTTTTCAACCTGCGGGCCGCGGGTTTGAGATGTCCGTCAAAGTCAATGATCGAAGTGTTGACTGGACAGGGAAAACTGTCGTGTCCCATCCAAAGAATAAAGCCGCCGCAGCCGGGGAACCGCTTCTTGCAGCTGTTCAGGGCGATGGCCAGGCCTTCGGACTGCCGTTTCTGGCTCCAAGCGACATATTCTTTCAGGGAACCGGGCTCCTGACCGTGGTGCTCTCTCAAATAGTCGTCCCACTCAATCCACCAATTGACGTTCCTCCACAGCGGATTGTCGGTGTTGGCGGGCAACGCGGGGTATTCGCCCCGATAGCGTTCGATCATCTCAGCCGACATGGCGCCCGCTACGCCGACTTCGGAATGAAACAGGGCGTCGTCTAAAAGCCAGAAGCGGCGGACGGTCTGCATGGTCGCGTCGTTCTCCGCTACCGGCAACGTCCAGGGGCCGTGAACATCCCAGTTGATCTGCTTGCCGAAATTATCCCAGTCGGCGATTTTGTTCGGACCCGAGGGCGTTCCGCTGAGAAAGCGTCGTCCGGGATCTTGAAGTGTGACCCACTCTTTCATGGCCCGGATCATGGGATGCCGGTCGGTCACCGGCACCATATCGTTCTCCAGTTCATAGAGCTCATTGCCCGCACACCAGAGCAGAATGGAAACGTGGTGTTGACGCCGGTCCAGATATCCTTTGACGATCTGCACGATGCCGTTGATGACGGCCGGATCGCGTGAAGGATAATCGTCCAGTCCGGACGAGGAGACCGGAAAATCCTGCCAGATCAAAATCCCCAACTCATCGCAAAGATCATAGAGCCAGTCTTTCTCGGGGAATCCCCCGCCCCAGATGCGAAGAATATTGACGCCCAGTTTTTTATAAGTGGTCAACCGCGTGCGATAGAACGATTCGGTCAAGTCGGCGAAATTCGGCCGGATGGGCGTCCAGTTGACGCCCTGAAGAAAAATGGGCTGATGATTGACGCTGCAAATCCACGGGTCGGCATGGGCCGGCGCACCCTGGCATGGCAGCCACTCTACATGTTTGAATCCAACAGTTCTGCTGAATTGCTGCATCACCCCTCCAGAGTCGTCCAGCAGATCGACGGTGAGACGGTATAGGGGCTGTTCGCCCGCGCCGTTGGGCCACCAACGCCGCACGTCAAGAGCCTTCCAGCTTTTGCCCATGCGAAGCTCTGCAGCGGCCGCGGTTTCCTTCAACACGACTTTGCCGCTTTGGTCGGCGAGCGTGACGCTCATTTTTTCATGGGTCCAAAGACCGTCTGTGTCCACGCGGAGGTTTAGTGTGCCTACATCTTTTTTACGCTCCGCAGCCGTGGTTGCTCGAACTGTGGTGATGAACGGCTGTCCTTTTGGCCGCACCCTGAGCTCGAGCCGGTCATAGATGCCGATCTGAACGATGCGCGGCGTCCAGTCCCATCCATAATAAAAGCGCGGTTTCCAATCTTTTATTCTGGAAGTCCAGTAGCTGTGACCCAGGTAAGAGGGGGGACACTCGAACACAATGACCAGAGTGTTGTCCTTCTCTTTGAGAAACGGGGTGAGATTGAAATCGTAGGAGAGAAAGGCGTTGTCGAACGTTCCGGTCTCGCGACCGTTCACTAGAACCGACCCTTTCTGATCGAGGCCGGTGCAATGAAGGATGAACTCATTCTCGGCTTGCAGGAGGTCGTCGGGCAACACTGTGGCAAACAGCCAGTGCCGGTTCTCCACCCATTCGGCCTTGACGCTGTTGGTGCCGATGTTCCAGTCTTCGATCAGGCCGGCGTCGAGCAGCGCCTTTTGCACGGAACCGGGCACATGGACGTCCAGGTTCATGATCTCAGCCCGGTCGCCCTGCAGACGGGCAAAGTCAAAATTTTTAATCCAGCTGAAGGCGCGGTAGCCCCAGAGTTTCCAGCGCAACCGGCTGAGGTCTATCTCCTTCGCAACGGATTTTTTACCCGATGCGGAAGCCTTGGCGGCCACTGGAGCCGGGATCACTAAACAGACGATAAACAGAAAAGAAAAAAGCAAGAACACCATGGTCGCCCTCCTAATTCGGCTCGAACGGAAGAAAAGGGTTGAACGGCAAGGGATGACAAGGGCGCCGGTTCATGTTCGGCCCAACGTCGATCTTAAGCCAAGACGGAGCTCGGTTCCCGTTCTTTTGATTTTTACTGGACAGCAGTTCGAGGCGAAGAATGTGTTTGCCCTGCTGCAGGATGCCGCCGATGCGCTCCTGGTGATTTTTTCTTCACCCGGCGCTTTTGCCAAAACCGCCTCAAGACGCGCCGGAGCACCGCCTGATAGGATCGTATGGTCCTTAGCTGTCTTCAGCTCCGGCCAGAGGGATGTCGGCTCCACAGATTTTATCGCTAATCTTTTCATCTACTCTTTCACAAAGAATTTCGCGGCGATAGTTCAGCCAAACAGGGATACAAGAACAAGCGGAAAATGGACCGCATCGGCGAAAAAATCTGTTGTAAATAGCGGTAAAAATATTTATTGTAACCGAATATGGGATCAGAACGGAGGCAGAATGGCATTCAGGGCAAATCGACGAAAAATGAAGACCCCGTTTATCGATATCGCCTTTTATTCAACCGGCGATGGCGCGTTCTCTTTGACGATGAACGGCATATCCGCCTTTTCCATGCTCTTTTACACGCAAGCGCTGGGACTTGATTACAAACTGGCTGGATTAGCGCTGTCGGTATCGGTTTTTTGGGACGCGCTTACGGATCCGATCATGGGCTATCTCTCGGATCAAACCCGCAGCCGTTTCGGCCGGCGGCACATTTACATACTGGTCGGCGGACTCGCTCTGGCAACGAGTTTCTATCTCCTCTGGACCATCCCCGGAGGCATCGAAAAAAGCGGCTACCTGTTCTGGTACCTTTTGATCATGAACATTTTGATCCGAACCGCGGTGACGGTTTTTTATATCCCCTTTCTGGCGTTGGGATTTGAGATCTGCCGCGATTACCATGAACGCTCCATTCTGCAGGGCGCCCGCTCCACGGCCAACATGATCGCCAACATGCTGGGACCTGCCCTGGCCTGGTATCTGTTCTTCAAGGATATCGGCGATGTGCCCAGCACCAATGTCGTTTCAAACTATCAGCATATGGGGACCGCCTTCAGCATCGCCACCGTGGTGCTGGTGCTCATCGTCACGCTTTCTACGCGCAAATACATCGTCGACTCGCGGCAAGGCATCGCCATGGAATCGACCAACATCACCACTTTTTTCCGCGATATCAAAGAGATCCTTCATGACAAGTACTCGCTGATGATCTATGCGTTTTATGCACTGATCACTCAGGGAAATGTACTGGTGGCGTCCTTGCAGATGTACCTGTATGTCTATTATATGAACTTTTCTTCAGGAGAAAAGGCCATCGCCCATGGCGGCACCATGATGGGCTTTGCCGTCGGTTCTGTTCTTTGTCCCATCCTCGCCAAACGGCTGGATAAAAAAGCGACCGCCCTGTTCGGCGCCGCTCTCTCCATCGTCGGCAATCTGTTGCTCGTCCTGTTTTTTACCACTGGAGTGTTGAGCCCGACTTGTACATTATCGTTGGCCGGCTTTACCCTGCCGATCGCCATTATCGTCTTTGTGATCTGTCACGGCCTTTACTGGATGGGCAACGGCATTCTGGCGCCCATGACCTTCTCCATGGTGGCGGATACCGCGGAGATAAATAAAATCGAAACCGGCGTGCTCAAGGACGGAAGTTATGGCGCGATGTTCAGCTTTTTAGGCAAGCTGTCTTTGTCCGTGGGCTTATTCATCAGCGGCAACGTGCTGGACTGGATCGGTTTTGTCAGCGGCGCCGCCGCGCAGACGCCCTCAGCGATTGAAAACCTGACCATCGCGACTTTTTGGTCCGGCATCCTGTTCGCCGGCCTCGCCATCGCCGCGTTCTGGAAATATCCGATCGACAAGGGTTTTATGGAGGCGATCAGACAAATCGGCGGCGAGCCTGCTTTGTCAAAAGTCTGACGGCTATAGCGGTGTCGTCGGAGCGGCTCCAACGTCCGTTTTTTTCAATGAGAGGCAGAGTGAAAGACCCGGCCTGCGCCGATGGCCTGGATCCGGCTGTCGCCTCCGCCAGGATCGCGATGATCGGAACGCTGATGGCGTCCGCCGCTGGTTTTTGCCGGGGCTGAGTGCCAGAAAAAAACGGGGCAGAGCCGCAATGCCCCGTTCTTTTAAGGGTTATAGGAAGGCCGGTTTTCTTTTCAATCAGACTTTTTTAACGTCATCCTGTTTTTCAATTCTATCCTGCAGCTCGGCCGTGATGCGGTTGAAAATCGCTGCGGTTTCGGTCTTGGCGTAAAAATAGATAAAGGGTTCACCGTTGTCGCCGGCCTGTACGATGGTCGGATCAATGGGAATTTTTCCCAGAAACGGCACTTGCATGGCTTGCGCCAATTTTTCCCCGCCGCCGGACTTGAAAATATCGACGGTTTCGCCGCAATGAGGACAGATAAAGCCGCTCATGTTCTCCAGCACCCCCAGCACCGGCAGGTTCAGCTGGGCGCAAAAACTAATGGACCGGCGCACATCGGCCAGCGACAGCTCCTGCGGCTGCGTGACCACCACAGCGCCGGTGGGATTTTTCAGCAGCTGCACAATGGACAACGGTTCATCGCCGGTGCCTGGAGGGCAGTCGACGATCAGATAGTCCAACTTGCCCCACTCCACATCCTGCAGCAGCTGTTTGATGGCGCCCATCTTCATGGGTCCGCGCCAGATCACCGCCTGACGTTCGTCCTGCAGCAGCAGACCCAGAGACATGACTTTGAGTTTTTCGCCATAGCTGAGCGGGATCAAACTGCCGTCCCGAGCTTCGGCCTTTTTATTCTCCATGCCCATGAGCCGGGGAATGCTGGGCCCGTGAAAGTCGATGTCCAACAAACCCACACTGCGGCCGGACAGGGCGAGGGACATGGCTATATTGGCAGCGGTGGTGCTTTTACCGACCCCGCCTTTGCCAGAGAGCACGATGATCTTGTAGGTGAAGTCGCTGATCGTTTTTTCCAGTTTGATTTCCGCCAGCGCGTCGTCCAGAGTTTGGTTGTTATGGCCGGCACAGTCGTGGTTCATGAGACTCTCCTTCAGTTCAAGTATTTGATTCAAGTTTTTTGCGCTACCGCCTGATCCAGTTTTTTGATAAACGCACCGAGATTGGTCCAACGCCGGCGCAGGGATTCCGCCCACAGGCCGAGATGGCGCTTACCTGCGGCGGTGATGGTGTACAGCCGCTTGGCTGCGCCCGGGTGGCTGGTGTCCCACGCGGAGGCCACCAGGCCTGCTTTTTCCAGATGGCGCAGCGTGCGATACACGGCGCCCGGATCCGCCGGTCCGTTGATGAATCCCAACTCTGGCAGAGCGGACATCAGTTCGTAGCCATGACAGGGTTTTTCCATCAGTAAAAAAAGGATAGAGGGCTCCACCCAGCGGCTCTGACGCTCCTTGTAGCAGCCGCAGCCGTGCGCGGGATGTTTGTGCATGATCGGTTCACGAGCTTTTAGTGGGACTGATATATGTTTCGAACATATAAAATAGCAAACCTGCGCGCCAAGGTCAATAAAAATATCTGTGATTTGACAATCAGAGTTGCTATTTTCAAGGGCGGCACCAGGCGAAGAAAACGACAAGGCTGAATCCAATGCTCCTGATCAAAGCCGGCGGCTCAGCGCTGACGGATAAATCGATCCCCTACTCTTTTCGCGAACCAGTGGTTCATGCCTTGGCCGGGCAGCTTAGGCGAATCTGCGAGCCCCTGATTCTGGCGCACGGCGTCGGTTCTTTCGGCCATCCGCCGGCTAAACAGTATCGCATCGGCCTGGGCGACGATGCGACACCGGATCGGCGTCTGGGGCTGGCGATCACCCAGTATTGGGTGGATGAGCTGGCTCAGCGTGTGATCAAGATCCTGATCGACGCGCGGCTGCCGGCCCTGCTTACCGCTGCGGATATGCTCTTTGTCACCGAGGATCGGCGCATCGTCGATTTTCACGCCGAGCCGATTCAACGCTGTCTAACGATGAATCTGATTCCGGTGCTGCACGGCGACGGCCCGCTGGACCGGCGGCAGGGATTCTCAGTGTTGTCGGCGGATCAGATCGTCATCTATCTGGCCCGATTTTTTACTGCGCGCAAAGTGATCTTTGCCATGGATGTACCGGGCATTCTACGCAACGGCCGACCCATTCCCCGGTTGTCATTCCGCGAGCTTCCTACGGTGCAAAAGGAGATCCTCTCGAGCCAGGACGCCAGCGGCGGCCTGGCGAAAAAGCTGGAAGAAATCGGCGCGCTGGCCGGCACGGGCATCGATGTGCAGCTGGTGTCGCTGCTGGAACCGGACGCCCTGCTGGCCGCTGCCCACAACCAAGAACGCGGCACACTTATTTCTGACCAACACCTTTGTAAGGAGGAACCTTACGAAGGTTAAGGATGATAGGAGGCATTATGACCCCATGGTTTGGCAATTCTCTGATCTGGAACAGCCTGGTCGGACTGGTGGAGATCGTGTATATTTTCATCGTCATCGGTCTGATGGATAAACTAGTGGCCCGGGGATTTCCAGCGGACCTATCGCGCAAGGTGATCCACATCGCCGCCGGCTCTTTTGTTGTCTTTTGGCCGTTGTTTGACGCCTCCCACTGGTCGCGCATTTTCTGCGTGGCCATGCCCTTCATCTGGGTGCTGCTGTTTCTTTCCAAGGGGCTTTCCAACAACACCGAGGATCCGGCGGTCAAGACCATGACCCGGACCGGGAATCCGCGTGAACTGCTGCGCGGGCCGCTGATGTTCGCCGTTATGATGGTGGCGATCGGACTGGCGCTGTTCAATCGCGTCTCAGCGGTCGCCGCCCTGGGGATGATGACCTGGGGCGATGGTCTGGCCCCCTATTTCGGCGCCAGGTTCGGAAAAACCGGGTACCAAACGTTGGGCGCGAGAAAAACCTTGGTCGGCAGCCTCACGGTTTTCATCGCCGGCGTTGCCGGCAGCGTGTTGATGCTGATGGTGACCGGCCTGACCGGGACCGGCATCCCCTGGTCTGCGCTGCTGGTCAGCGGAGCAGTGGCCATGGTCATCGAGGCGTTCAGCCCGCGCGATGTGGACAATATCACCATACCTTTAAGCACACTGGTTGTGTTCTACCTAATGCAGGGACGGCTCTAACGAGGAAGAAAAGAACAGCGATGAATCACGTAGAGCGATTTCGTGCGGTGATGAATTTTCAGTCCGTGGACCGGCTGCCGCGCTGGGAGTGGGCCATGTGGTGGGACAAAACGCTGGAGCGCTGGCGCCAAGAGGGATTGCCGCCGGAGCAACGCAGCGTGTTCGAGATCCATGACTATTTCGGATTGGATCCATACATACAGTTCTGGCTTTCGACCACCGATTCCACCATCGAGGCGATTCAGCATCATGGGCTCGGCATGTTGTCGAGTATGGACGAATATCTCAAAGTGCGGCCGCATCTGTATCCCGACCACTCCTCGGCCATTTCGGCAATGGAGCCTTGGCTCATACGGCAAAGCAAAGGTGAGGCGGTGGTGTGGATCACCCTAGAGGGCTTTTTCTGGTTCCCGCGCACCCTTATGGGATTCACCGATCTTATGCTGGCCTATTATGACCAGCCGGAGCTGATTCACCGCATGAATGAGGATTTACTCAAGTTCAACCTGCAGGTGTTGGAGCAGATCGAAAAGCTGGGGTGTCCCACTTTTATGACTCTGGCTGAGGATATGTCCTTTAATCACGGTCCGATGATTTCGCGGGCGCTGTGCGAGCAGTTTATGACGCCTTACTATGTCAAACTCATCGAGCGACTTAAAGAGATGGAGATGATTGTCATTGTGGACACCGACGGCGATGTCACCGCCCTGGTGCCCTGGCTGCAGTCCGTGGGCGTGGACGGTGTGCTGCCGCTGGAGCGGCAGGCCGGGGTGGACGGATTCGCCCTGCGCCGGCAGTTCCCCCGGCTGCGCATGATCGGCCATTATGACAAGATGGTGATGAACAAGGGAGAGGCGGCGATGCGCCGCGAATTCGAACGATTGCAGCCGTTGATGCGAAGCGGCGGTTATATACCCGGCGTCGACCATCAGACGCCGCCGGCCGTGTCCTTGACCGAATATCGATTATACCTCAAATTATTGGAAGAGTATACCCGCCGATGACGCCAGATCGAGGTCAGGGCTGCTGAATGGGCGAGAAGAGCGCACTTTGAAGCCATGCGCCGACGGCAGCCACTCTGCGTTCGCTTAAAAATTTCCCACTTGGAATGCATATCGCCCGGAACCGATTTCACAGGTGATCCTGTCATCGCGGGTGCGCTTAAACTCGCAGGGCGGTTCCGCCTTGACGCGCTCGGAAACAGCGGCCGGCAGCGATAACCGGGCTGTCGTGTTGGCCGGAATTTCGATGGCATAGGCGCGTGTCTGGTTTTTCTTTTTCCACGTCACTTTCACCGGTCCGCGCGGCGTGATGACAGAGGCTTGCACAGAGTCCAGTGCATCCGGCACAAAGGGGTCGATGAGAATGTGTTCATATCCGGGTCTGTTTTCGTCGGCGCGAATGCCGGCCAGGGTTTGAAAAAACCACGCGTCGATGCTGCCCATCATCACGTGGTTGTGGGAGCCCTTCAAATTCCAGAATTCGCTCAAGGTGGTGCGGCCGGTCAGCAGATGGTCCCAACTCGGATAGCCCTTTTGCGTCACGAGGCGCCAGGCGGCGTCTGCACGCTGCTGCTGCGTCAGCGCTTCGATGAGGTATTTAGCGCCGAGCACGCCGACGGTGAAATGGCCGTTGTGACCGGCGATGTCGCTGAGGATGTTGTGCAGCACGGCGGGCCGTTCCGCTGAATCCGGCAGACCAAGGAAAAGCGGAAACGCGTTGCTGAATTGGCTGCCCGGTTCGTAGAGATGTTTTTCCTTGCTATAAAAAGCGTTGTTTAGAGCCCTGCGTATGTTTTCAGCCAGCTGCTCATAGGTGTGTGCCTCATCGTGTCGGCGCAGCACGTGCGCCGCTTTAGCAAGAAGCACTGCGTTGTAATAATAGAACGCCGTGCTGACCAGCGGCGGATCGCCCTCCTGCCATCCCTCCGCCGTCGAACCCCAGTCGCCGATCCAGTATTTGGGCAAAATGAACTCTTTGGCTTGCGTTGAAAGAAACTCCATGTAGCGCTGCATGGTCGGGTAGTGGCGTTGGAGAAAACCGCGGTCTTCGTAGTGGAGATAAAAGTGCCAGACCATCACCAGGTACGCGCTGCTCCACGTCGGATCCGGCTCTAGGGGCACATAGGGGCGGGGGGAGATGATGGAGATGTCGCCATCCTCCGGATTCTGGTTATAGCGAAGGCCGTCCAACCAATGGCGGTAGAAATTCCCCATGTCGAAATTGACCAAGGCCTCTTCCATGGTCACCATGGCGTCGCCCAGCCAACCGAGCCGTTCGTCGCGCTGCGGGCAGTCCATGGGGTAGCCCATGAGATTGCTGCGCTGCGACCAAAGGGTGGCGCGGTGGATGCGGTTGACCAGCTCGTCGCTGCAGGTAAAGGTGGAGAGCGTGTCCACCGCGGTATGCACCACGCAGCCGGTCAGGTCGTCGATCGCCGGGGCGTAGGCCAGGCCGCTGACCTGCACATAACGAAAGCCGTGAAAAGTGAAACGGGGTTCATAGGTCTCGTTCTCTGATCCGCTGAGCACATAGACATCGGTGTTGAGGGCCTTTTCGTTGCTGGTGAAATCCAGCATGCCGTCCGTTTTCAGGTCTTCGGCATAGCGCAGGGTCATGCGTTCGCCGCGCCGGCCATGACAGGTCATGCGCACCCAGCCGCTGAAATTCTGTCCCAGGTCATACACCGCCAGGCCGGCTGCGGGAAAGGTGAGGGCAATCGGTTTGAGCTGCTGAGTGACCTTGATGTCCGGCATGAGCGAACGGACCAGCGCGCCGCCGGGCGCTTCCACCACGTGGGCGTGAGCCCAAGCGCTGTCGTCGAACCCGGGCTGGCGCCAGCCGTTCGGTTCCTGGGTGGCGTCATACACTTCGCCGTCATAGATGCAGGAGAACAGAACCGGGCCCGGCGCGGTTTTCCAATCGCGGTCGCTGATGATCACCTGAGAGGAGCCGTCGCGGTAATCGATGTGCAGCTGTAGGATCGCACGCTTGGAGCCGAACCACTGCATGCGATAGGGATCCCACCATTTTTTATAGGGATTGAACCAGCCGTTGCCGAGCATCAAACCCAGGGCGTTATCGCCGGAATGAAGCAGATGGCTCAGATCGAGGACATCATACAAGAGCCATTTGCGATAATTGGTTTTGGCCGGCGCCAGCACCTGATCGCCGACGCGACGGCCGTTGCAGTACAGCTCGTAACAGCCCAGGCCGCAAACATAGGCACGCGCGCTGCGCACCGGTTTGTCGATGCGAAAGGATTTGCGCAACAGCGTGCTGCGGCCGTTCATGTGCACCGTGTCGGGAAAAGCGGATTGTTCGTTTTGCTGCTGAAAAAATCCACTCTCCGGCCGCGGTTCTGTCGCCGGACCGCTGCCGATCCACATGGCTTGCCAGTCCGAGGGCTGCAGCAAGCCCATCTCCCAAGAGGCCGGCGGGCTCCAGGCGGAAGGACGGTTCTGCTCATCCCATACCCGCACCCGCCACCAGCCCCTCTGCCGCGACCGCAGCATGCGGCCTTGATAGGGTATGTGGCTCGTGTGTGATTCGCGCACGATTCCGGAATTCCACAGATCGGCCTTTTCGGGACTCAGCTTGCGGCGCTCCGTGGCGGCGATGATCTGAAAGGCGGTCTGGCGTTTGTTATAGCCGTTTGATTGAAGCATCCAGCTGAACGAAGGATGCTGATTTTCCACGCCCACGGGATTCACGGCATATTCGCAGGTCATTCGGGTGATGGAGAGACGGGCGGATGCAGCCGTCAGGCCGGCGCCATAAAGAGCGAGCAAAAAAAACGGCAGGCATTCTTTCAGTTTCATGGGTATACTCCCGGAAGAAACGAAAAGCCGCCTGAAAAAATTTTACCTTTTTGGTCAGGCGGACGGCAAAGTCACAATGGTGAAAGCGTGCTTATGATGAAGGGATGGGTTTGAGCGAAAAAGCTGATCACCGTTCGTCGGGATAGATGACGGTATTGGTGGAACGCATGAGATTTTTACATTTGAGAAACCGGTAATAGGCCTGGACGACGTCTTCATCGCTGTCAGCCAATCGTTCGAGAGTGGTTTCGTTGAGATAACCGTTGCGTTTATCGAACTCGAGCACCCGGTCCAATTTTTTCAGTTGCTGAGCCTTGAGTCCGCCGATGATATAACGGTTGTTGGATGGATCGGTATCGTAGCCGGCGCCGAGGCCGGAGCGACGACCAGAGCCGGCGTCAAGGTATTCGCGAGGTTCTGCGGATGAATTCATACTGACTGACAGCAGATCGACCCGCAGATCGTGAAGCTTTTCGGGATGGCTCAACAGATAATAGCCGCTGAATAATAGAAACGCAAAGCCGAGAACCCAGGGCATCAGAGGTTTGGGCTCATGAGGAGGGTTGGTGACTTCTACTTTGGCGCCGAAAGAGCTGAAAAATTTTTCCAGAATGTAAAGAAAAAAAATAACGGCTAAAAGAGCTGCGGCCAAAAGAATCATCGTCTTGTTTTGCATACCGAATCCCCTTCCCTTCGATACCGGATGAATCGCCTGGAATACCCGTCAAGATCGTTCCCGTATCAGCACCAGTAGAGCCGCCTGGGGCACGATTAAAAAAGTATCGCCGTCCAGTTTGACCTCTACAGCGGCTTTGCGTAAAAAAACGGCATAATCGCCCACTTTGGCCTGCTGAGCGGCAGGCTGTGGGGTTGTATTTTTCGGCCGCCAGGACTCTTCGTCGATATCCGTGGGGGGAGCCATGGGAACGCCCGGCCCGATTTCGACAATCGTGCCGGCCTGGATCGATTCTTTTTCCAACGCCCATTTAGGCAAATACAGGCCCACGTTGCTGCGCTCTTCACCCAGGTCCGGTACGATCAAGACCCGATCACCGATAACAACGATTTCCCGGTTGCCCTTTTTCATGTTCCTCTGCAAACGACATCTGTTTTTTATTAATTAAACTAACTAATTTTTATCAAAAGTGCAACAGATTTTACAGATCGATCATGGCGCCGGCTACGATGTTAGCAATGGCGCTGCGCAGCGAATCCACCTCTCCCTGGTCCTGAGGATGGACGCGATTGGTCAGAATAATGATGAAGGATTGGGTGGATGGATCGATCCAGATGGAGGTTCCGGTGTATCCGGTATGGCCGTAACCCAGATCAGGCAGCAGATCGCCGCCCACCCAGGAGACTCCATCTTTGACCACCCAGCCGAAGCCGCGTTTGGCCTGGCTGGGCGTTTCGGCAATATGGATCATGCGTTTTACGGTCACTGGGCTGAGAATGCGCACCCGGTTCAATACGCCGCCGTTCAGCATCATCTGACAGTAGCGCGCCAAATCGTCTGCCGTGGAATAGAGACCGGCGTTGCCCGAGATGCCGCCCTGTAACCGGGCCAATGGATCGTGTACGATGCCGAGCCAGGGTTTTCCGTTCACCACTTCGGTGGGCACGCACAAGGGCAGCAGATCAGGCCCTGGCACATAGGTGGTGTGGTGCATGCGCAAAGGCTGGAACACCGCCTCGCGGCTGAATTCGTGCACATTCTTGCCGGTGATTTTTTCGATCACATAGGCCAGGGTGATGAATCCCAGACAGCTGTAACGATACACCTCGCCGGGCGCGTTCATTTTTTTCAGTCCCGCGATATAGTGAGCCAGCGCTTCGCGCGTACACGGTTGTCCCAACATGAGCGCCGCAGTATCCGCGTTGGTATAGGCCGGCAGGCCGGAGGTGTGGGTGAGCAGATGCCAGATTCGCGCCTCTTCCGCCCACGAGCTGTCCGGATTCTGATAACGGGTGAACTCGGGGAGATAGTTGGACACGCGGTCGGTCAGGCGCAGCTGGCCGCGTTCGCACAGAACCATGATCGAGGTGGCGGTGGCCACCGGTTTGGTGACCGAGGCCATATCGAACATTCTGTCGATGGTCATGGGGATTTTTTCCGGCACCAATCCGGCATAACCAAAAGCTTTGCGATAGACCACCTGTCCACGCCGCGAGATCAGCACCACAGCGCCGGGGATGGTTTTTTCCTCGATGGTTTTTGCGACCACCGTGTCGATCCATGCCAGGGATTTTCGATCCATACCCGCACGGGCAAAGGAGGGCCCGATCACGGGCTCGGCCGATTGGACTGCCTGCAGCAAGGACAGGAGGCAGAATCCGGCCAGGAGAAGGCTTTTGTTCATCGTTCAACTCTTTCGTTTTGGTTCGTCGACCGCCGCTGATTCAGCTCAATATACCTTTCCTGCGGCAGGTTTTCAAGCAAGAAAATTGCCTTGGAAATCGTTCGCATTTTTAGTAAACTATATATTAGGTTATCTCGGAGTGTTGTCATGAAAAAGTTTTTTGGCATGGTTTGCGTGCTGGCCCTGTCCTGTGCGCATACGGGAGAGGACGCCTTGAGACAGTTCATCGCTGCGCATGTGGCGCAGGTTCAGCCGCTGCAAAAGGAGGCCAACCTGGCTTACTGGCAGGCGGCCTGCAGCGGCGATTCAGCCGCTTACAGCCGTTATGCGGCGTTGAATCTGCAGCTCAGGCGGATCTACAGCGATCGCCAAGCCTTTGAATTTTTGACCCGATTGCAAAAGAACGGCGGCATCACCGACCCTCTGCAAGCCCGTCAGCTGCAGCTGCTGGTCAACGCTTATATGGAAAATCAGATCGATCCCGAGCTGCTGAAGCGAATGGTTGAACGGGCTGCAGAGGTGGAGCAGACCTTCAGCACTTTTCGCGGTCAGATCGACGGCGCGGCGGTGAGCGCCGGCCGGATCGATGAGATATTCAAGAATGAGGTCGATGCCGGCAAGAGGCGATCGGCTTGGGAGGCGAGCAAGCAGGTGGGCGGCCGGATTGCACAGGACCTGCTCGAACTGGTCCGTCTGCGCAATCAGGCGGCGCGCAGCTTGGGTTTCAAGGATTATCACGCCCTGTCGCTGCACCTGGCTGAGCAGAGCCAGGAGGAGGTGGAGCGGGTTTTCGCCGAGTTGTTCGAATTGAGCCAGGCGCCTTTCATCAGGCTGCGCCGGCAGATGGATGAAAAGCTGGCTGACAAGTTCCATATCGCTATATCTGGCCTGGCGCCGTGGCATTATCAGGACCCCTTTTTTCAGGAAGCGCCGGCCGATGGCTCGTTCGATCCGGACCTCTATTATGCGGGCCAGGATGTGAAACAGCTGGCCATGCGTTTTTACAGCGGCATTGGTCTGGATGTAACTGATATTCTGGCCAACAGCGATCTTTATGAACGCGACGGTAAAAATCCGCACGCCTTTAGCACGGACATCGACCGCTGCGGCGATGTGCGCATTCTGTGTAATCTGCAGAACAACGAACGCTGGATGGAGACCTTGTTGCATGAACTGGGGCATGCAACCTATGATCGCTATCACGATCAATCGCTGCCCTATCTGCTGCGCCAGCCCGCTCATGCATTCACCACCGAGGCGATCGCCATGTTTTTCGGCCGTTTCAGCCGTCAGCCCGAATGGATGCGGGACATGCTGAACCTGCCGCCGGCTGAATATGAAAAGATCAAAGAGGCGTCTGCTTCCTCCATGGCCGCCAAGCAGTTGATCTTTGCCCGTTGGACTATGGTGATGTATTATTTTGAAAAAGAGCTGTACGCCGACCCGGATCAGGATCTGAACCGATTGTGGTGGCGGCTGGTGGAAAAATATCAGATGATTCATCCGCCCCTTGACCGTCACGAGCCGGATTGGGCGGCCAAGATCCACTTTACGATTGCGCCGTGTTATTATCACAACTATTTGTTGGGCGAGCTGTTTGCCTCTCAGCTCACCGATTATGTGAAGAACTCATTGCCGGCGCCTGCGGGCGGTGCGTGGAGCGCGGTCGGCTGTACGGCTCTCGGCGATACGCTGAGGAATCGGATCTTTAAGCCGGCGAGCCGCTATCGTTGGGATGAGATGATCACCAGGGCCACCGGCCAGCCGCTCAGCGCCCGCTGCTTTGTCCGGCAATTCATCACGCAATGACCGGGTTGACGCCTTATGGATCGCATTGACAGGACCATGGTGAGAGTGATGCCGGACGGGACGGAGAAGCACGTCAATCCGTTCACCGGCACAGAGGTTTGGTTTATCCCAGGCCGCAAGAGCCGCCCCATTTTCACCGGCATTCCCTCCACGGCGCAACGGATCGAGGTCCGTCAACCGGAGGATTACTGCAATTTTTGTCCCGGCCGGCATAAGAATACGCCGCCGGAAAAATCCCGCATGGTCTTTGCCGAGGGCGGCCGGGTGATTCGCGACCGGCTGCAGGCTGAGGAGGGATTGGCCGAGGGGGCTCTGTTCCGCCGCATCGCCAATCTTTTTGAAATTGTCACCATCGACTATTGGAAGAAAAATTTCAATTACCGGCTGTCGGAGAAAAACCGTTCCTGGAAAGAGCGCTACCTGTCCACGGACCGCGGACGTGAACACGCTCTTTCCGTCGTGGATCTAAAGCTGAAATATTCCGGATTGACCGACGAGGAGATACAGCGGTTTCCTTTGGAGCGCAAGTATGATCTGACCGACGCTTTTTTCGGCGGCGCTCATGAGCTGGTGATCCCCAGCCGGCATTACCGGCCCGGCGCCGAGTGGGACTCCCAGTTGTGCTCCTCCGGCGAATTAACCCCGGACGAACATTTTGATTATTTCCGTTTCACCCTTGCCGCCATGTCCGATATTCAGGCCAACAACCGTTATGTCCGCTACATCGCCGTGTATCAGAACTGGCTCAAGGAGGCGGGCGCTTCGTTCGACCATCTGCACAAACAGCTGTGCGGCCTGGATGAATGGGGCGTGTCGCTGGAGGGCGAACTGAATATGGCCTATCGCAATCCGAACATGTATAACGAGTATGCGGCCAATTACGCCGCTTACAACAACTATGTGCTGTGTGAGAACGATCACGCGGTGGCGTTTGTCGATCTGGGCCATCGCCACCCCAGCATCGCCATCTATTCAAAAAGCATCAACTGTCGGCCCTGCAACCACACGGAAGAAGAGCTGCGCGGGTTCAGCGATGTGGTGCATGCGGTGCATGTGGCCTCTGGCGCCAACATCTCCTGCAACGAAGAGTGGTATTACCGGCCGTTTGATTCCACCATTCCCATCCCCTGGCATATTCTCATCAAATGGCGCATCAACATCGCCGCCGGATTTGAAGGCGGCACCAAGATCTATGTCAATCCAATGTCGTTGACCGAATTGCGCGACAAGCTGGTTCCGCGTTTGTTCGAATTGCGCTATCAGGGGCGACTGGGCCGATTGCTGATCGCTGAGGAATGTCCGGTGCGGCCGAATTCGCTGTTGTACTATAAAAACGATTTTGAAACCTGAATCCGCATCGTTTGCGGAAGGATCTGTCTTGACGCGTTGTGCAAAAGGACTCAGGTGGATGGGGTGGATGACGCTGCTGGCGCTGGCCTGCCAATCGCCGTTCGCCACACGTGACCCGGAGCCGCCGATCAACCAGCAATCCAGCTGGATCCAACCCACGTCGTCCAGTTATGTACTGATCAATCTGCGCAATGCGATTGCAGAAAAAAATCCGCAGAACTATCTGCGCTGCCTGGCGGACACCGGCAAGGCCGGCCGGCGGTTCCTCTTTATTCCGGAACAATCGGTCAACGCCGCAAATCCCGGCGTTTTCAGAAACTGGGGATATGAGGAAGAGCGCATCTATCTGAATCAGCTGATGCTTTATCTGCCGAAAGATTCCACCAGTCAATTAGTCTTGACCTCTTTGCGCGAGAGCGTGTATCAGGATTCGGTGATTCTCGTGCAAGAGTACGAGCTCACGCTGCGGCATCAGCGTCAGACGGCCCTCGGCCTGGCGAAAACCCGCGGGCAGATCGAATTCCGCCTGATTCGTTCCGTGGAGAACATGTGGTACATCCATCGCTGGACCGATTACGCCACCGCCAGCCAGCCGACCTGGAGCGCGGTGCGGGCGGCGTTCGGCAATTGAGAGGCAGAATGATTCGGGATCGTGCATGAAAAGAAGGCTGCCGCTGCTACCTTTCGACCGGCTGACGAAGTGGATCATCGTTCTGTCGATCTCCGCCGTGGTCCTGGGGACGATCCGCATGGCGACCTGGCGGTCTGCCGGATCGCCGCCACCTGCCGAGGAGGCGGCGCGGCCGGCAACGCCGACGCCCCCAGCGACGCGGCCGCCGGTTGTCGAGGCGGACCCCAAGGCGGCCGCGGCCGCGGTGGAGATTCTCACCCGTCTGCTTGCCGAATTTCATATTCGCGAGAATCTGATTCACGACTCGGGCAGCGCTTATTCGGCTACAGTGCCCAAAGAGATGCCTTTGATCGAGTTCCTTTCAGAGCTGCGCCGGCGGTTGGATGACGTGGATGGACGATTGGAACACATCAAGGATGACCGGGTCCATAGCCGGATCGATGCCGATCTGCTGGTGGATGACAAGCTGGCCCGCCGGGTCACTCTATGGCGGCGCAGCGGATTAAAAACCGTGTCCGGCAAGGCGGCCATCATCATCGATGATTTCGGCTATGCCTACAACAGCCTGGTGAAGGAATTTCTTCTGCTGGGTTATCCGCTCACCATCTCCATCATCCCCGGCTTGGACAACAGCCAACAGGTGGCGCGCGAGGCGGCGCTGACCAACCACACCATTCTGGTGCATATGCCCATGGAGCCGGAGGAGGGCAAATACGCAGACGACGGGTTCACCATCCTTTCCCGCCATGATCCAGGAACAATCCGGCTGCGCGTGCGCAGCGCTTTCACCCAACTGCCTGCGGCAGTGGGCATGAATAACCACCAGGGCTCCAAGGTGACAGCGGACAGGGCGATCATGAAAACCGTGCTGGAGGAATTGAAGCGGCAGAACAAGATTTTTATCGACAGCCGGACTAACAGCGCCAGCGTGGCGGTGGAGGTGGCCCGGTCGCTGCACCTGCCGGCGGCGGCGAATCAGCTGTTCATCGATGCCGAAGATAATCCGGATTTCATTCGAAGTCAGTTGCATAAAATGGCCGATCTGGCGGTCAGCAACGGGCAGGTGGTCGCCATCGGCCATCTGCGCAAACGGACGCTGCGGGTTCTGCAGGAGATGATGCCGCGCCTGCAGGCGCGCGGCATCGAGTTTGTCTCCATCACCGATGTGGTACCATAGGGAGTGCGGCGAACAGCCGCTCAGTGGAAACGGCGCCGAGGAAAACGCTGAATCCGGCGGCCGGGGTTTTCAATCAGGAGAGGAAGCGGTATGGCCAGATTATGTTTGTGCATCAACCAGGTGGCGCAATTGCGCCAGCTCAATAAAAAACGGGAGCCGGATCCGGTCAATGTGGCCATGGCCGCCGAGATCGCCGGCATCGACGGCATCGTGGTGTGCTGGGCGCCCAATCGATCGGATATCAGCGATCGTGACCTGCATGTGCTCAAGGAGGTCGTGAAAACCCATCTCAACCTGGCCATCCCGCTGGAAGACGAGATGGTGAAAAAGGCGATTCGCACGCTGCCTGACATGGTCACGCTGCTGCCGGCGGTGGAGGACGAGTCCGCGTCTCTGGATGTGGACGCCAACCTCGAATATATCGAGGAGGTGGCGGCTACCCTGCGCGCCAACAACATCGTCGTCAATGCGCTGATCGCGCCGGAGAACAACCAGGTGCGGGCCGCGGCGCGCGCCGGCATGGACTATGTGCAGATCAACACCTTTCCCTTTTCACTGGTCGAGGATCTGGGCACCATGACCGAGCACGTAGAGCGCATCCGTTCCGTGGCCCTGGCGGCGCACAAACTCGGCATGGGCGTCTCGGCCGGACGCGGGCTGTCCTATCAAAACATCCGCGAAATCGGCAGCATCGACATTATCGAAGAGTGCAACGTCGGCCGAGCGATCATCAGCCGCAGCCTGTTGGTCGGCATCGATCGTGCGGTCATCCATTTCAAATCGCAGTTGATCGGCAAGTGAGGTTCTGCATGATGCAGGAGAAAAAATTGCGTTCCCTGTTTCCTGAATTCGACTGGATTCAGGAGGAGGGGCTGCGGCAAAAAACGGTTCGCTGCTGGCTGGACGCCATGAACCGAGGCGGCTGGAGTCTGGAAGATCTCGATCGGCTGCCGTTCACCCTTCTCATCAGCGACTGTCCGGTCTCGTTCCGCACCCATGTCCGCAGCGTGACGCAGATGGCTGCAGCGGCGGCAAAAATCTTTAATGCGCAGTATCCGCGCGGCCCTGTGCTGAATCTGGATTGGGTGGTGAGCGGCGGACTGCTGCACGATATCGGCAAATTGCTGGAATACAAGGTGGAGGACGGCCGCTTCGTCAAGAGCGAAAACGGCCGGCTGTTGCGCCATCCCTTCAGCGGCGCCGCCTTGGCCGCCGGCCACGACCTGCCCGACGCTGTGGTCCATATCATCGCTACGCACGCCAAAGAGGGCGATAGCGGCTATCGCACTCCGGAAAGCATTATCGTCCATCACGCCGATTTTATGAATTTTGAGCCGCTGAAATAACCGCAGCGGAAATCAGCCTGACCGCCGCCCGGACGCCGCTTGCAGCCGCCGGCGTTGCGTCGGGCCGCCATGTATTCAATTCAGAGGCCCCATGCGCTTTCCCCCAGAACCTTTTCGCATCAAAGTCGTCGAGCCTGTCCGGAAAACCACCCGTGAGCAGCGCGATCGGCTGATCCGGGAAGCCGGCTTCAATGTCTTTCGTCTGCCCGCTGAAAGCATCTATGTGGACTTGCTCACCGACAGCGGCACGTCGGCCATGAGCGATAACCAATGGGCCGGAATCATGCTGGGCGATGAATCCTACGCCGGCAGTAAAAACTATTACCATTTTGTAGAATCGGTTCGCTCGATCTTTGGCTTTAAAAACATCCTCCCCACGCATCAGGGGCGTTCTGCTGAGCATTTGCTGTTCTCCGTGACTGTACGGCCGGGTGATGTGGTGCCCAACAACACCCACTTTGACACCACTCGAGCCAATGTGCTGCACCGTCAGGGAGTGCCGATGGATCTGGTCATCGAGGAGGCCCATGATCCTGAGCGGGAGCATCCATTCAAGGGCAACATGAATACGCAGAAATTGGAACGATTGCTGCAGCAGGAGGATGCTGACCGGGTTCCGTTGATCATGATGACCATTACCAACAACAGCGTCGGCGGCCAACCGGTCTCCATGGAGAATCTTCGTTGCGTCAGCGCCCTCGCAAAAAAATATCATCGGCCCTTTTTCATCGACGCCTGCCGGTTTGCGGAGAATTGTTATTTCATTCAGCAGCGTGAACCCGGTTACAGCGGCCGCGACATTCAAGAGATCGCTCGCGAACTGTTCAGTCTGGCCGACGGCTGCACCATGAGCGTGAAAAAAGACGGCCTGGTCAACATCGGCGGATTTCTCGCCCTGAACGACGACGCCTGGGCGGAACAGTGCGCCGATCTGCTCATCCTGCTGGAAGGATTTCCGACCTACGGCGGTCTGGCCGGCCGCGATCTCGAGGCCATCGCCCGCGGTCTGCAGGAAGGGGTGGACGAAGGGTATCTGGCCTATCGCGTCGGTCAGGTTCACTACTTGGGCGATTTGCTCGACCAGGCCGGCATCCCTATAGTGAAACCCGTCGGCGGACATGCGGTGTTTTTGAACGCGAAAAAGTTTTTGCCCCATTTGCCGCGCGAGCAGTTTCCCGGACAGGCGCTCGCCTGTGCCCTTTACCGGGAGGCCGCCATTCGCGCGATCGAAATCGGCGGCCTCATGTTCGGCGTCAGGGATCCGCACTCGGGCCGGGAACAATTCCCCGAGCTGGAACTGGTCCGGCTGGCCATCCCCCGCCGGGTCTACACATCCATGCATATGCAGTACGTCGCCGAATCGATTGTTGAATTGTATAGAAACCGCAAGGCCGTCAAAGGATTGCGCATCGTTCACCAGGCGCCGCTGTTGCGCCATTTTACCGCCCGGCTGGAGGAAGTGGATTGATCAAAGCGATTATATTTGATTTCGACGGAGTACTGGCGTTTACGATTCCTTTTCATTACGCCGCTTGGCAGCGCGTGCTGCAGCCCCGCGGTCTGGTCGCCGATGAGCAGGTGATGCGCCTGCATGAAGGCTCCCCGGCTTTTCGCATCGTTCAAGCCATGGCGCGTCGCCATGGCGTCGAGCTGGATGATGAAACCGCCAAGCAGTATATGGCGGAGAGGAACGAGATCTTTTTACGCATCTGCGACTGCAAACCCTATCCTGAAATCGCTTCCATTCTGAATTTTTGCGACCGCCACCAGCTGGTCCGTGCGGTTGCCACGGGCACTACCCTGGCAAACGTGCAGCATGTGATCGAGCCGGCATTGCTGCAGCGATTTCAGGTTGTGATCAAGCAGGGGGATTACACCCGCGGCAAGCCGTATCCGGATCCGTTTCTGGTGGCGGCTGAACGCCTGGGCGTAGCGCCGGACTCTTGCGTGGTGGTGGAAAACGCCCCCTTTGGCATCGAAGCGGCCAAGAGCGCCGGCATGTTTTGCATCGCCCTTACCACCACCTTGGCCAGGGAACATTTATCCCAGGCCGACGTTATATTAGAATCGCATGCCGAATTGTTAAAGTATTTGGAAAAAATGGTTTTATAAAAAGTCGTTTTCACCCGGTCTTGAACCTCATGAAAGTATATTACGCTATGAGAAAAAAGATTTGGCCGGCGCTCCTGCCGCTTTTACTGGCAGGATGCCTGGAGCGAAAGATGGTGATCGATTCCCTGGATCCTACGGATCTGGAGCTGGTCAGCAAAAGCGTACCGGCTGTCATCAATCCGGGCAGAAGCTATGTGCTGGCGGTGGCGGTGAACGGCGCCTCCGCGGGCGATATCGCCTCGGTCTCCCTGGACATTCTATCAGAAACCACCTTGGCCAAGGTGATGAGCGTGAACCTGTACGACGACGGCGACAAGGCGCATCCGGGCAACGGTGATGTGATCGCTTTTGACGGCGTGTACACCGGGCGGTTGCTCTGGCCGTCTGCCTATGTGGGGCCGGGCAATCTGATCTTTGAGTTTTCCGTTCCAGGCGGATCCGTCTTGCCTCTCAAACTTCCCGTACAGTCCCTGGATGTGCATCCGCCTGAAATCACCTCCCTGGTCTGTCCGGATGTTCTGCCGAGCGGTTTCAGCGGTTTTAAAACCATTGCGGTGTCAGTGGCCGATTCCACCGGGCTGAATGATATCCTCTGCGTTCTGATGTCTGGGTTTCAGAACGGCGTCAATCTTTTCAGCGACACATTGTACGACAATGGCGCTGATGGGGATCTGACCGCCGGCGACGGCATATGCACGCTGCAAATGGACAGCACCTACGCCGCAGGCAAGCAGGGCGAATATGATCTCCGTTTTCACGCATTGGACAAAGCAGGGCTGAGCAGCGCCATGGTGAGCAAAAAAATGGTGATCAACAACAGCGCGCCGGCCATCGTCAAGGTCACCATGGCTCAGCAGGTGGACCGGCCGGCTTCCGGCACTGTGACATTTTTGATCGAAGCCCAGGTCAGCGATCCGCAGGGCGGCAGAGATATCAAATGGGTCAGGCTTTCTTGGAAAAAACCGGACAACAGCTATCCCTCAGCCAGCCCGTATCAGATGTATGACAATGGGCTTGCCTTTGATCTGTCCAAATGGGACTATGGCTATCGCGGCGATGTCGCGGCCAATGATGGCGTGTACTCGATTCGCGGCGTTTTTGACAGCGGCAATCTGTTGGGAGAGTACACCTTAGGATTCCAGGCCGAGGATCTGGTGGGCAACCGCACCACGGAAATTTTTTATAAAGTGACGTTGATAGACGACTGATGGGTCATGGCTGAACTAAATCCGAAGCGGAACCGATTGATGAAAAAGATTCTTATTTTTTTATTGATGACCACAGCCGGCCTGGCGCAGAACCGGTTGATGAAAACCTATCGTCTGGGCGAAGCGGCCTCGCTGCAAAAGGGATTGGCCGGCAACGGCATTTCCGACATCAAGGAGGCCAAGGGCGTACTCTGGTTCGGCACCGGCCACGGGTTGTCGCGCACCGTGGATGGCGGCGAAACGTTTGAGACCTTTCTGCCGGCGCAGGGCCTGGGCCATGGATCGGTCAGCGGTCTTTATGTGCAGGGGGACACCATCATAGTGGCCACCGCGACCGATACCCTGACAGCGGTGTCCGATCAGTATCTGTCCAAGGGCACTGGGCTGAGCGTCAGCCTGGACGGCGGCGACAGCTGGACGCACTTTCCCCAGCCGGGCGTCACCCCGGTGCAAAATCTGGCTTATGATGTGGAGGTGGTGGACGGCGTGGTCTGGATCGCCTGTTTCGGCGGCGGCCTGATCAAGTCAGAGGATGGTTGCCGAACCTGGCAGGTCACACCGCCTGACACATTTGTTTTTAATCCGAACAACCGATTGAACCATCGCGCGTTCAGCCTGACGGTCGGCGACGGGGCTTTGTATGCAGGCACTGCAGAGGGTGTGAACAAGTCGCTGGATAACGGCAAAACCTGGGTGAATTTCAACCATACCAATCAGCAGGAGCCGATCTCCGGCAACTTTGTCACTGCTCTGGCTTTTCAAAAAACAGCTGAAAAGAGCGTCATCTGGGCCGCATCCTGGAAAGCGGAAGGCGACGACGAGTTTTATGCTGTATCCAAATCGGAGAACGGCGGGCTTTCCTGGAAGACCATGCTCAGAGACGAACAGGCGCATAATTTTGCCTTTGACGGCAGCGTGGTATATGTGGCCTGCAACAGCGGTTTGTTCAAATCGACGGACTATGGCGCCACTTGGTATCTGTTCCCCGCCATTAAGGATGCCGAGAGCAGCAACCGGGTCTACGACTCGGAAACCGACTCTGCCTGGGGCCGGGACGGCGTGCTCTGGGTGGGCACCACCGATGGGCTGGCGCGCACCAACGACAACGGCTACAGCTGGAAGATCTTTCGCGCCTTTCAGCCCACAGGCACGGCCGGCCAACCGCGCACCTATGCCTATCCCAATCCCTTTTCGCCCACCCGGCACAACCAGCTGGGCGGCGACGGCCACGTTCGTTTTCAGTACAACACGCTGGCTGATACGCGGGTGACCATACAGGTGTTCGATTATGCCATGGACCTGGTGGCCACCATTTGCCGGGATGCCTTTCGTCACGGTCCGGCGGATTACAGCGATGTCTGGAACGGTCGCAATGATTACGGCGACGCCGTGGCCAACGGCGTTTATTTTTACCGCATCGATCTGGAAAACGACGGCGCCCACTGGGGCAAGGTGATGGTGGTGAATTGAGGTTTCGCTTTTCTCTGCGGTCGCGACCGCCGACGATCTATGACTGCGGCTTTTCGAATTCTTTTAATGAGTGAGTGCGCATGAAAAAGACGATTCTTTATGTGATGGTTCTAACCGGGTGGTCGATGGTTTGGGGACGGGACGGCGACGGCGGCTATGCCGGCGCTTTTTTACGCATGGGCATCGGCAGCCGGGCGCAGGCGCTGGGCGATGCGTATTCCGCGGTTCCCCAGGGCGCCATCGCCGGCATTTACAATCCCGCACTTTTACCGCATCTGGATCAGCGGCAGGCCACTTTATCTTATGGCCGTCGCACGCTGGATCGTTATGCCGGCTATATCGGTTTTGCCATGCCGCTGCAACCGCCGCAGAGCCGGGATAGCCGCGGGCCGCTCAAGGCCGGCTTTAGTCTGGCCTGGTTGCGCGCCGGAGTGAACAACATCGACGGCCGAGATCTATCCGGCAATCCCATCGGCACTTTTTCCAATTCAGAAGATGCTTTTTATTTTTCCTTTGCACTGGCGCCCCTGAGCCGATTATCCATCGGTGTGTCCGCCAAAGTGCTGTACAACCGCATGCCCGGTCTTGCCAATGACAACTCGGCTGTCTCCTCTCTGGGTTTTGGTATGGATGTGGGCGCTTATTATTCGCCGTTCGCGGATCTGTCGCTGGCCGTGGTTGCCCGCGACATCAATTCTAAATACACCTGGAATACCGACAAACTGTGGGAGCGAGGCACCAGCACGACCTATGAGTTTCCACATGTTTTGCGCCTCGCCGCTGCTTATCGCATTCCACAGAAATGGCTATTGGTCGTCGCCGAGTTGGAGGACTGCAAGGAACAGAATCCGCGCTATCATATGGGCATGGAATTTTCCTATCAAGAGCTGGGCGCTCTACAGCTGGGGCTGGATGACGGCCGTCCCTGTTTCGGACTCTTATTCGGCGCTGAGCTGTTCCATCGCCGCACCACGATGAATTACGCCTATATGTTTCCGGATGAAGAGCCCGGCGCAGATCATCTTTTCACCTGGGGATTTGATTTTTAATCAAGGGATGGGTTTATGAAAGCGACCATGTATCGCAACGCGTTTGGCTTTTTTCTGACACTCGCCTCTGTGCTATCGGCTCAGGCTGGCAGCGGCTTGACCGCGCTGCAGATCGGCAGCAGCAGCCGGGCTACCGCGATGGCTGAGGCCGCCTCTGCCGTGACCAGTGACGCTGCATCGCCGTTCTGGAACCCGGCCGGGTTGGCCTGGCTTAGCCAACGTCAGTTGCATGTGACCCATAACGCATGGATTCAGGGCATCCGCCACGAGGCGTTATCTGTGGCCGCCTCGAGTCGGCGCTGGAGTTGGGGCGTTCACGCGCTGTTGACCAGCGTGGACGACATCGAACAACGCACCATCGCCTCGGAAGAGCCGTTATCCACCTTCTCCAGCCACACCGTTGCCCTGGGATTGACTCTGGCGCACCCGGTGGGTGAACGGCTCTCGCTCGGTTTGAACCTTCGCTACTTGTATGAAAAGATCTACAGCGAAAGCGCAAACGGCTATTCTGTGGATTTCGGCGCTCACTATCAGACCCCCTTGTCAGGGCTGAGACTGGGTGCAGCGGTGCAGAACTTGGGTTCCACATCCACGCTGTACCGGGAAAAGCTGAATCTGCCGGAGACCATGCGCATCGGCGCAGGCTACACCGTCCCTCTGGCTGAAGGCGCATGGCGCCTGCTGCTGGCTGCGGATTATGTAAAGGTGTTCGACAAGGACAGCTATGTGAATGCAGGCGTGGAGATCTGGCCCCTAGCCATGCTGGCCATGCGCGCCGGCTATGCTTCCAATCACAGTAATCGCGATTTGAGCATGGGATTCGGCCTGGCGCTGAATTCGCTGAACATGGATTATGCTTATGTACCGTTCAAACAGGGGCTTGGCACTACTCATCAGTTTTCCGTCTCCTTTGCCCTCTAGGCGACATTTTACTTGAATAAATCCTTGTAAATAGCTAAAATAATTATATTGCGCTCTGATGAAAAGGAATCGATGATGGCCAAATACCGTATTGCCGTTCTGCCGGGCGATGGCATCGGCAAGGATGTCATGGATGCCTGCCGGATTGTGTTGGACAAGCTGGAGCTGGATGCAGAATATCTTCCCGGCGATATCGGCTGGGAATTCTGGTGTACAGAAGGAGATCCGCTGCCCAAACGCACGATCGAGCTGCTGAAGAAAACCGATTGTTGTCTGTTCGGCGCCATCACCTCCAAACCTAAGGAAGAGGCGGATGCTGAATTAACCCCTGCATTGCGCGACAGGGGTCTGGTGTACAGCAGTCCGATTGTGCGGTTGCGTCAGGAATTCAACCTGGCCACCAACCTGCGGCCCTGTAAGGCTTATGCCGGCAATCCGTTGAACTATCGCGATGACATCGATCTGGTGGTTTTCCGGGAAAACACCGAGGACTTGTACAGCGGCGTCGAGTTTTATCCTCTGCCTGACGAGGTGCGCGAAGTGTTGTGCAAACATCAGCCCAAGATGAAACGCTTCAATCAGGTCGCTGCCGATGAAGTGGCGGTTTCTCTGCGCATCATCACTCAGCAGGCCAGCCGGCATATTGTGCGCAAGGCTTTTGAATATGCGCAGCAGCACGGTTATAAAAGCGTCACGGTGGTGGAAAAACCCAATGTGATACGTGAAACCAGCGGTCTGTTTGTCCGCGAGGCGCGCAAGGTCAGCCGTGATTTTCCGGACATCGCCCTGTGGGAGGCGAACATCGATGCCATGTGCATGTGGCTGATCAAAAACCCACAGGATTACGGCGTACTGGTGACCAGCAACATGTTCGGCGATATTATCTCTGATCTGTGCGCTCAATTGGTGGGTGGATTGGGGTTCAGCTCCAGCGGCAACATCGGCGATGCCTATGCGGTCTTTGAACCCACGCACGGATCGGCGCCTAAATATGCAGGTCAGTATAAGGTCAATCCCACTGCCATGCTGCTCACCGCCAAACTGATGCTGGACTGGTTGGGTGAAAGCGAAAAGGCCGGCTGTTTGGAAAATGCGGTGGCCGCTGTGCTGCGTGAAGGCAAAATCGCCACCTATGACATGGGCGGCAAGAGCAGCACGCTGGAGATGGCCCGCGCAGTGGCGGAAAAACTGTAAAGCCGCGAGGGGTGCGGATCCCTGTGGCGGCGGGCTGAGAAGGGACGCCTGATGCGCGCCCTTGTTCCGCCGGGCCCAATGGCTTGAGCGGAATGACCGATTACATTCGTCTGTGCCTAAACAGGAGAGTTGATTGAAAAAAATTAATTTGGCCATCGGCATTCACAACCACCAGCCGGTTGGGAATTTCGATTTTGTTTTCGAACAGGCTTACCAAAAAGCCTATTTACCGTTTCTCACGGTTCACGAACTTTTTCCGGGAATCAAACTGACCCATCACTTTAGCGGCATTCTGCTGCAGTGGATCAAGGAGAATCATCCTGAATTTCTGCCCCGACTGAAAGCTTTGGCGCTCAAGGGGCAGGTGGAGATGATGACCGGCGGCTTTTATGAACCGATTCTCGCCACTATTCCGGATGCGGATAAAATCGGCCAGATAAAAAAGCTGACCCGGTTCGTCAAGGATGAGACCGGCTGCGATGCCATCGGCGCCTGGGTGGCTGAACGGGTTTGGGAGCCGGACCTGCCGCAGCCTTTAGCCCAGGCCGGCGTCCGTTACACCGTCATCGACGATGCCCATTTCAAATACGCCGGCTTGGAGGAAGCGCAGCTTTCCGGCTATTTCGTCAGCGAGAACAACGGCCACATGATCAACATTTTTCCCATCAGTGAAAAGCTGCGTTACACCATCCCTTTTATGCCGCCGGAGGCCACCATCGATTATCTGGCCGGCCTCGCGGACGAGGATGGGCGGCGGCTGGCGACGTTTGCCGACGACGGCGAAAAGTTCGGCGTCTGGCCCAAGACTTTTGAGCAGTGCTACGAACAGGGCTGGCTGGAAGCTTTTTTCCGCCTTCTGCAGCAGAACAGCGACTGGATCCGTCTGCTCACGTTCAGTGAAGCGCTGCAGACCCTGCCGCCGGCTGGCCGCGTCTATCTGCCCACCGCGTCGTATCGTGAGATGATGGAATGGGCCCTGCCGGCCCAAAGCCTGATGCGCTATGAGGATTTTGAGCATTGGCTGAAAGAACAGGGCATGGCAGAGGCCAATAAAGTGTATCTGCGCGGCGGTTTTTGGCGCAATTTTCTCGTCAAATATCCCGAATCCAACAACCTGCATAAGCGCATGCTGAGCGGCGTCGAGCGGCTGCAAACGATCAAGACGAAAAACAGCAAAGCACTGGAGCAGGCGCGCGATCATATCTACGCCGGCCAATGCAACTGCCCTTACTGGCATGGGGTGTTCGGCGGTCTGTACCTGCCCAACCTGCGCTTTCCCATCTACCGTAATCTCATTCAGGCTGATGTGATCATGGATCGGCTGGAGCATACCGCGGCGGAACAAAAACAGGGGTGGGTCAGCGCGCGCACGGTGGATTTCGACAAGGACGGATTCGAGGAGGTGGTCGCGGCCAGCGACCGGCTCAATTTGTTCTTCAAACCGGAGCGGGGCGGCGTGCTGTTCGAATTGGATCTCAAGAGCCACGCCATCAACCTGCTGGACGCTATGACCCGGCGGGAGGAGGCCTATCATCGCAAACTGCGCGACGCCATCGCCCATCAGAGTCCGGAGAAAACCGGCGAGGTGGCCAGCATTCATGATCTGGTGTTGATGAAAGAGGAGAACCTGGATCAACATCTTCATTATGATTGGTATCGCCGTTCTTCCTTGATCGACCATTTTCTGCGGCCGGATGCCACTCTGCAGGCTTTTTATAAGGCCAGCTACGGCGAGCAGGGTGATTTTGTCGATCAGCCCTATCACTGCCGGATTGTAAAAAGAGCCGGGGGATTGCAGCTGCAGTTGCACCGCGACGGACACGTCTGGGTGGATTCCGATTGGGCGGCGGTCCGGGTCAGCAAAACGGTTTTCCTGCAGGCAAAAGAGAACCTTCTGCAGACCGAGTACTGCATCACCAATCAGCACTGTGGTGAAATTTCCCTCTGGTTCGGAAGCGAATCTATCTTTGCGCTGATGGCCGGCGACGCGCCGGATCGCTATTATGCCAGCCCACAGTGCGAGATAGCGGATGCCAGGTTGGCGAGCCTAGGAGAACTGACCGGTCTGAGCGAACTGAATCTGTATGATGAGTGGTTGGGTCTGAGGATCCGCGTGCAGACCGGACAGGTCGCTGATTTCTGGCGTTTTCCCATCGAGACGGTCTCTTTGTCAGAGTCCGGTTTTGAGCGCGTGTACCAAGGCTCTGTGGTCATGCCGCATTGGAAGTTGACGCTCAAGCCGGGGGAGAGCTGGAAAACCCAAGTGCGGTTTGTGTTTGAATCACTGGCTTAAGGAGTGGTGCGAGTTGATGAATCCGATGCGAATAGACGGAAAATTGAAAAAGCTGTTGTGGTTTGTGCTGGTGGGATTGGGCGTCGTTCTTCTTTACGTGCAAATCAAACCGACGCGGCTCTATCCCCAGGAGAACATCCGCACCGACCTGGATCGTTTCATGGAAGTCTTTATGTACGTGAAACGGTATTATGTGGAACCGGTGGAGAGCGAAAAGCTGATCACCGGCGCCATCGAGGGGCTGTTGGGGAAACTGGATCCGCATTCCGTGTACTTGCCGCAGAAAAGCCTGGAACAAGAAAGCGAACGCATGGAGGGTCACTTTGAGGGCATCGGCATTGAGTTTGTGGTTTTGAACAAAGTGTTGACGGTGGTGTCTCCTATTGTCGGCGGTCCGGCGGAGGCTGCCGGTCTAGCGCCGGGTGACCAGATCATCCGCATCGAGGACAAGTCGGCCTATGGCATCACGGAAGATGAGGTGTTCAAAAAGCTGCGCGGCCCCAAAGGCAGCAAGGTCAAGATCAGCGTGCTGCACGCCGGCCAGTCGGAGCCCTTTGACGTGGTGATCACGCGCGACCGTATCCCCATCTACAGCGTGTACGCCTCGTTCATGCTGGACGACGGCAAAACCGGCTATATCTGGCTGGCTCGTTTCGCTAAAACCTCTTCTGAAGAGATGCAAGCGGCGCTCAAAGAGCTCGAAGCCCAGGGGATGAAACAGCTGATTTTGGATTTGCGCTACAATCCGGGCGGCCTGCTGGAGCAGGCCACCGAGCTGGCGGATCTGTTCATCCCCGGAGGTCATCGTCTGGTGTATACGCGCGGCCGCAACAAAGCCAATGATGAGGATTTCTTTTCCACCAACAGTACCGACCGCCCCATCATGCCGTTGGTGGTCATGATCGATCACGGGTCCGCCAGTGCTTCGGAGATCGTGGCCGGCGCCATGCAGGATCTGGACCGTGGTCTGGTGGTGGGCCAGACCAGCTTTGGCAAAGGGCTGGTGCAGAATCAGATCCGTCTCAAGGACGGTGCTGCGATCCGCCTCACGGTGGCGCGCTATTATACGCCCAGCGGTCGGTTGATTCAGCGCCCTTATGACAACGGTCTGGTGGATTATTACACCGATGCCTATGACGACAAAGAGCAAAAGCCGGACAGCCTGCACAAGCCGTACAAAACGCGCGCCGGCCGCACAGTTCTAGGCGGAGGGGGCATCGTGCCTGATTCGACCACCCAGCCCGAGCGCATCACCCGCTTTTTCAATCAATTGGTGAGTAAAAGGATCTTTTTCGAACTCGGCGCCCGCTACGCAACCCGGCACAAGGAGCAAGCGGCGGATTTCAACCGGTTCTACGCTCAATTCAATTTCGGCGAAGAACTGGCGGACGACATGAGGGCGATGTGCAAAAAGCATGGTTTGGAATTCAGCGATGAGGCTTACAAAAAAGACCTAGCTGTCATCAAGACCATGATCAAAGCCGAAATGGCGAGGAACCTGTGGGACAGCCGGCATTATTATATGATGATAAAATACGCCGACCCGGAAGTGCGGCAGGCGGTTTCTTTTATGCCGGCTGCGCAGAAATTGTTAAAGCTGGGTAAATGGAAGACGGGCAACTGACCCGTTCGATCCGCCGCCCGGCCGCATCCTTGGCTGCACTTGGTCGCCTGGCTTGGCACGTGCAGCCGTACGCCCTTTACCGGCAAACCTCAACGCGATGAAAGAGATGGTCGTTTTCAGCGCGACAGGACGATGCGGCGCCGCCGGGCTGGTTTTGCTCTTCAGCCTGTGGACGGCGCTGAGCGGCTGCTTCAACCCCTTTGCCCCAGAGTTGGAGCGGTCGCCGGGCGCCTCCGCCCGCCTGACCGAACAGGCTTCTCCGGCGGAGGTGCTGGAGAACTTTATTTACGCGTACACTTTTAAAGATTCCCTGGTGTACGAGCAACTGTTGGACAGCTCTTTTGTATTCGTCTATTTCGACCCGAATTTGGGTTCCTCCGGCCTGTTTGTTTCGTGGAACCGTGATGTGGAATTAAAAACCACCGGCCGGTTGCTGCGGAATTTCGACACCATCACCCTGACTTGGAATACCACGATCTATGAACTGATGGAGGAGCGGGCGGCGGAAATGTCCAAAACCCTGCACCTGAGTCTGTACGGCAAAGGAGGAGAGTACAATTTGACCGGCAACGCCGTATTTAATTTCCGCAAAAGCCCCTGGGACGGCAAATGGCGCATCACCCGTTGGAAGGATGAATCACAGATGTAGCCGGCCCCGGCGCGCCTGCATCCTGCATGATGTTTTAAACGAAAAGCAGCCCTATGAAAAAGAATACGACCGCTTTATCGGATGAAGCTAAAAAGAAATTCGAGGCCATCGCCTTTGAATATATGAATTCCCTGTATTCCACCGCCTTGCGCATGACGCGCAACGCCATGGAGGCCGAGGATCTGGTGCAGGATACCTATCTGCGCGCTTACCGTTTTTTTAATAAATTCGAAGAAGGTACGAATTTCAAGGCATGGATCTTTAAAATTTTAACCAACACTTTCATCAACAAGTACCGGAAAAAAGTGCGTACGCCGCAATCCGTGCAGCTGGAAAAGGTCGAGTTCGGGTTGGCTGAAGAAGAGTCCCAGCAGGAGACAACGGTCTGGGAAGGCTATGATGAGAAGCGTTACCATGAATTGTTTGACGATGACATCAAAGCGGCCCTGTCGCAACTGTCCGAAGAGTTCCGCATGGTGATCATTCTCGCTGACGTCGAGGGGTTCTCCTATAAAGAGATCGCCGATATGATCGATCGGCCTATCGGCACGGTCATGTCCCGGCTGTTCCGCGGCCGGCACATCCTACAACGTTCGTTGGACAAATACGCCCGTCGGGAAGGATACATCAAGAATGAATAGTCTAGCCAGAGAAATCGCGCTGAAACGTTTTGCGGCGCTGTTCGGCCTGGCGCTCGTTTTCAGTGCAGCGAGCGCCCAGCCGTTGGGAGACCAGAAAATCCTGACAGCCGAGCTGTCGGTTGCGCCGACGCAGGCCGTCATGGGCGGCCGCATCGACTGGACAGTCGCTGTGACCATCACCCCCGGTTTGCATATCAATTCCCATTCCCCCTTACAGGATTTTCTCATCCCCACGGACCTGCGTTTTCTTGACGTCGACGGCGTGCACTTTCACGATCCGGTCTATCCAGCGCCCGAGTTGAAGCGCTTTGCCTTTTCCTCGGAAAAGCTCTCGGTGTATGAAAACCGGGTGATGATCTCCGGCCAGGCGGATATTTCTCTGCAGACGGTTCCCGGCAAGCGGATGCTGCAAGCGGTGCTCTCCTATCAGGGATGCAATGATCAGAGCTGCTTTATTCCCCAGCAGGACACTCTGCAGGTCGAGGTGGAGCTGATCTTGGACGCTTCCGCACCCCTGGCCGCCGGTGAAACGCCGGCGCCTGAGGAGCGGTCCGCTGACTCAGCCCGGCTGTCCGGGGATGAAGCCCGCGCCGCTCAGATCCTGCAAAAGGGGCTGCCCTATGCGCTGGCGGCCTTTTTCCTCGTCGGTCTGGCGCTGAACCTTACGCCCTGCGTGTATCCCATCATTCCGATCACGGTGAGCTATTTCGGCGGACAGAGCGGCCGCCGTCGTTCCTCTATCCTGGGCGCCGCCCTGTTCTATCTGCTGGGCATTGCCCTCTCTTTTGCAGCGCTGGGTCTGTTGTCGAGCCTGGCCGGACGGCAGTGGGGGTTCATGTTCGCCAGCCCCTGGTTTGTGGTCGCGATCAGCGCCATCATGATTCTGATGGCCGCCAGCATGTTCGGCGCGTTCGAAATCACCGTGCCTTCATTTCTCTTGAACAAGTTCGGCGCCGCCCGCGAGGGGGTGATCGGTAGTTTGGTGATGGGGCTGACGGTGGGCGTAATCATCGCCCCCTGCGCCGCCGGCATTATCATCGGCCTGGTGACGCTGGTCGCGCGAATGGGCCTTGTGGTCAAGGGCGGACTGCTCTTTTTCGCCATGGGCCTTGGCCTCGGTCTTCCTTATCTAGTGCTGGCTGTTTTTTCCGGTTTGCTCCAGCGGCTGCCGCAATCCGGCGAGTGGATGGTATGGATCAAAAAGCTGTTCGGTTTTCTTCTGCTCGGCGTGGCGTTCTATTTCCTCGCGCCGCAGATGGAACGGATCAGCGACAAATTTCTCTTCCTGGCTGGAATCACCGGTTTGGTCGGCGGCTTGCTGCTGGGCTGGTTCGACCATACGGCCGGCGGCGGCAGAGGCTTTAAACTTTTCAAACAGATCGTAGGCGTTCTGTTGCTGATCCTAGGTCTGGTCTGGATCCATCACTCTGTACAGGAAAAAACAAACGGATTGTCCTGGAACTATTACAGCGGTCAGTCCATGGAAGAGATCCTCGCTTCAGGCAAACCGATTTTTATCGATTTTTACGCCGATTGGTGTGCGCCGTGCAAACAGTTGGATCGTGAGACTTTTAGCGACAGCCGGGTGCAGGCGAAAAGCGAAGCTTTTTATTTTCTCAAGGTGGATTGCACCAAACCGGATGCCGCCACTCAAGCCTTTATGTCTTTGCATCAAGTCGCCGGCATGCCGACTTTGATCTTTATCAAACCGGACGGTCAGGAGATCACCGAGTTGCGTGAGATCGGCTACATTGATGCCGATCGCTTTCTGGCCAATTTAGCAAAGGCGCTTTGACGCGATGAACAGGGCTGCTCCACTTGGCATTGATCCACTGAGCTTTTCGGACACCGATCAGGCCGGCGCAGAACGCTTTCCGTCGTCCGGCCTTGACCAGCAAACCGTAGTATGACCTCTGCCTGTAAGGCGGTGCGTCATTCTGAATAGAACCGTTTTTCAACCAAAGGATTTCTTTTGAACTTTAACCGGATAAAAATCATCCATAATCCAAAATCAGGGTTTATCAAGAATCCCCGTTTAATCCGCAAAATCGTGGAACATATATTGGATGATGCGCCCTTTCGCTATGATTATTTTGAAACCCAGTACAAGGGGCATGCGCACGAAATGGCGCGACGGGCGCAGGAGGAGGGTTACGAGGCTGTGGTGGCCATCGGAGGCGACGGCACGGCCAATGAGGTGGCGTCCGCACTGTTAAACACGCCGGTGATAATGGGGCTGGTCCCCATCGGTTCCGGCAACGGTTTGGCGCGCGGATTGGGCATCCCGGTCTCTGTCCGCCGTTCCGTTCGGCTGCTGCGCGACGGCCAGGTGCGGGCCATCGACGCCGGCGTGATCGCGCATCGAAACTTTTTCGTCACCACCGGTATGGGCTTTGACGCGTTGATCGGAAAATTATTCGACGACCGCAGTCTGCGCGGTCCGCTGCCCTATTTTTACATCGGCATCCGCGAGTTCTTTTTCTACCAGCCGGAAGTGTTCACCTTGCAATTCGACGGCCATTCCATTCGTAAACCGGCGTTGCTGGTCACGATCGCCAATACCCAGCAATGGGGGAACAGCGTTATTGTGGCGCCCAACGCCCGGCCGGATGACGGCCTGCTCGACGTCTGCATCATTCACAGCATCGGCTTTTTCACCGCGCTTTATCACTTTCCCAAGCTTTTTACCGGCAAGATCGACCGTGTCCGGCATTATGAACATTATCAGACCAAAGCGTTGAGGATCATTCGGCAAAAGCCAGGACCGTTTCATGTGGACGGCGAGCCTGATGAAACCGGCCAGAGCGTCGATATTACCGTCAGCCACAAGGCGTTGAAGATCATCGTTCCCTGATCGAGGCCGCTCTCGCCGCGCGACATAGATTCGCGCCTACCTGGCAGGAGACGGCTTTGCCGTCGACGGGGCAGAGGGGAAATCGACGCGTCTCATCCTCAACAACCTTGCCGACGGGGATTGAAATCATTGAAATCCGCGGGAATGTTTCCGATGAATAGGTTGAACCGGGTGTGGAAAAATTCCCGCTGCCTCCGCAGAGCGGTCACATTCCGTACAAATGGCCGGTGTGAACGGGTTTGCCCTGCAATTTGAGATAGTAAAACAGCTGGCCTTTATGCTGCTTCATGTGTTCCACCATCTGCAGCAATCGATGGCCGAGGACCATCTCGGTCGGGTCCCATGGCACCGGCGCCTTGGCGGTGGCCAGCTTCTCCTCGTCGAGCGACGATAGAATTTCCAGCGCTCCACGGCGATCCTCAGCCAGCAGCCGTTTCGCTTCATCCAAGCTGTCGACGCTGGGCAGCTTTTCTGCAGGGGGCAGCATCTCCTCAGGAGTCAATTGACTCATATCGCTGTGGTCCGGCATGCCCCAATCGCCGGTGACCACTCCCTTGAAGGAGCCTGAACAGGAATCAGTGATATGTTTGAGAAGCTGCGCGGTGGTCATCCAATTGCTGCCTGTGGCCGGCTTCCAGGCAAGATCCGCCTCTTCCACCAGATCAAAGAGGCCAGCTGCCACCTTGTAGGCGTCCTCCAGTTCTCTGCTGATCAATTCTTTCCAACTCATACAAAGCTCCTTTCTGCTGATGGAACGATTCTCTCTTTCATCGCGCTAAAACAGCCTCGGTGTCGCAAGAACCTCGGCGTTTTCAGGTATCTATTTTTATAAGCGGTCTTTTTACAGCAAAACGAGAAGAAAATGAAACTTTTTAACCGATTTAAGAGTCAAATAGCAGTAATCCCTTGCAAGCGAGATTGGGAGCCTTTATGCAACTCATTAGAAAAATAATGTTTGCTGGTCTGGTATTGGCGCTGTCCACCGCCATCTACGCTTTGCTGGTGGACCTTCGTGGGATCAAACGGTCAGTGCTGAGGCCCACGCTGGATGAGTTGGGCGCCCGGCTGTACGCTGCAGTGGCGGAGGATACAGAAAAGCAAGTGCTCAGGCATCGTTATGATGAATTCGTCCGTAAAGCCGAACGGCACGAGATTCCACCGCCGCAGATCGAGCGCCTGGCTGCCGACATTCTCAATCTTTCCGCCGCAGACTCAAAGCATCGCGGCTGGACACCACCGAGTCAGCGGCGGAAAGATTGAG